>OFET01000144.1_pt1 | contig 93221 bp, 80 predicted proteins | sample 1521211 | NCBI WGS metagenome assembly OFET01 (sample SAMN03766358, study PRJEB24113) | microbial mat metagenome | isolation source: enrichment culture HLUCC-A from microbial mat sample contains cyanobacterium... | reverse complement strand
TCATATCATCCTCCTGATAGCTGCACTATAGCCTGTGCAGCTCTGGAGGGGGTCACTTCAAAAACGCACACGAGGATCCCCTTCAAATTTCTTCGCCATCTCCCACTGCTTCATTTCATCTCGCGAAAAAAATGATGACGCGGCGCGGGTTGAAGTGAGTAAGGAGCATAGGCACAAACGTATTCCCGAATGAGCCAGTTCCACCGGTAATCAAAATTGATTTGTCGTTAAACATGTGCAGATTTCTCAAATACGTAGAAAACCATGGAACCGTTACCTAATATATCCGTTTTCTTTGCGCTGCGTGCAAAGACTTTTTTCACCTTCTGACACACAGCGTCATACTTAGTCTCATTTGAGACTATTGCAACGGAGGAAGATATTCTTATAATTTCATGTGCGAGTTTTTCTGGATTTTCTAAAAAACCTGAAAAATCACTAACTACAACTATTTTATATTGTCTATCGCGAGCATTTAAATCAGCGCCATCTACATTTAAAATAAAGGTGTTTTTAACGCCATCTGCACTCTTTACCGCGTTATCACTACCTTTAAAATGCAAATTATTGAGCGAAGAAAACTCTAGAATGTCACAAGGTTTCTCTACTCCTAGCTTATCAAGCTTATTCGACAAGTCATTCAGCCCTGGCTTATTTTTGATATAATTAGCACCAGCCGTAACTTTTGCTTTACGGTAGTAAAAATCAGCAACCTTACCTCTACCTTCTCGATCATGGAACACACCGATCCAATTAAGCGAGCTGCTTAACATCAATGATTTATCGAGGGAGCTTTGGCTCGACCACAATGATTTATCATGCAGCCGATAGGCTGCAGGTTTAATACTCGTCAAATACTTTCCTTTACCTGCCAAACCTAACCTCGTAATTGTTAAATTATCTCCATTTTTTATCCTGAATTTTTCTGGAATAGGCCCCGAAAAGTAGTCTTCTTTTCTAACAAACCTTGTCATTGTAAGCAAAAAACAATTATTCAAAATAAGATCTTCTTGAGAGAAATCTCTCTTCTGCCTATCAGGCAGTTTCGACCAACTAACCACTTCTTTATCCTTAAAAACAAACGCATTATGATAGCATACTGAATATTCAAGATTTGATTCCATAAAATCATACTGCTGCTGTAATTGACTCTCATCTACCCAATAGTCATCACCTTCACAGTGGGCCATGTATTTTCCACGGACCATTGCCTTGAGATCAACTGAAAGCGCTTTGTTCTGAGACTTTAAATTAACCTCATTAAAAACAGGAATTATTAAATCAGGATATGTTTTTGCATACTGACTGATAACATTCTGAGCACCATCAGTTGATGCATCATCAATCACGATAACTTCAAATGGAAAGTTGGTTTTTTGTGCTACAAAACCTTTCAGAGCATCCTCAATATAAGGGCCATGATTATAAGTCGGGCACAAAACCGTCACTACCGGCTCGCCTTTGACATGCTCGATTTGCGGAATCGGTGGCCCTGCAGGAGAAGGGAGAGAAGTCTGATCATTTTCTTTTACTTCACTAACTTCAACTGATTCAACTAAAACATCCGTATTTTTTTTTGTTTTTAAAAAATTACTTTTTTCTCTACAAAAAAGCCTGTCGATACCTTTTATCTGATATGCAGCATCTAAATAAAATTCTAATTTCTTTTTATCATTTTCATGTAGCCTTTTTAACCGTTCTCTATTTGGCAAAAATAAAGCCTCTCCACTAGCCAACTCACCTATCTCAGTGTGGTTATCACACCTTTCTTCGATAGAGTAACTATAGTATTCCAAATTTTTAAGCGTATAAAATTGAAAACCATTTTTGTATGCCCAATCCTGAAAATTTCCTAAATTACACTGCTTTTCATGAGTAGGTTGAAAGGAAATACTTACCTGAATCGCTAATGCGTCTTTCAGATAATAACTACCATTTTCCAACACAGCCATTGCATCGTTAACGTCATCAAGCAACAAAATATCGACGCTAGGGAGCCCTTGAATATCATTTAACCGCAATGAGTCGATAGGCAACTCGCTCAGAATCTGCAAATCATGCCGAAATCGCTCTGGTAGCTGCTCTGGCTGCAGTGGTTTTAAAGTACCTGTTTTTTTAGGGTCTAGCGTTACGTATAACGTTTGCTGAGTGCCATCTCCTAACAAGGCATGAGGATGATGATGCCATTCTCCTAAAGCTTTTAACTCTTCAGCTTGCTTCGTGTATTGGCTACCCGGATCGAAGCTCATGATGGCCATATTGCCACTTTGCAGCAATTCACTAAATCTAGGATGCTTGGGCATCAATGCCGCGTTATCTACTACAATCACAGGCTCATCTAGAGACAAAGCGACTACTTGATCGGAGGTATTTTCAACACTTGCCAGTACTACTGGCGTGTCTTCATCCTCAAATTGCGCATGCCCTTCTTTATTCATCGTTAAAGCTTCTGGGGTTTTCCCCTCACAATGCCTTTGCCATATCGATCGCATAGCCGTTATGAAGTGGTCAGCAAAAAGTTTTCCATTACATAATGGAGAGTCTTTAACAATAGTACGTAAGGCACTACGTATTGTAGATAGGCTTTCGATGTCAGAAGCAAGTTCCTTGACCCGACGGTGAAAATCTTCCCAATTATCGGTCACTAGCTCGTGGAGACCAGCGTTTGCCAAATGTGTTGCACTATGCCTGCCGGCGAATGTAGGCCCGGTACACGTCACTACGGGCACTCCCATCATTAGTGCTTCGCAGGTCGTTAGTCCACCCGAGTAGGGCCACGTATCCAAGGCGATATCGATACGATGGTAAGCTTTAAGAAATTCAGCATGCTTTTCGGGCCCATCTAGTATCAAACGGTCTTCTTCAATTCCGAAGCTGGCAAAGCGATCACGTGTCTTTTGACGAAACTCTTCTCCCTCAAACTGGGTATTTTTAAGCAACAACTTGCTTCCGGGAAGCTCTTTTAAAACCTTTGACCATTCTTCAATCAAGGGGTCAGAAAGTTTTGCTGGATTATTCAAGCAACCAAACGTGATATAACCATTTTGTTTAGCTGGTAATTCATTTACTGCCGCAGCATAATCCGGGACATGGTAGCATATATAGTCGTTAGGCAATCTTATCAATTTTTCAGTATAACTTTCATCAACACCTTCAGGTGTTTCGAAACTATCACTTAACAAATAATCTATACACTTTAGACCTGTTGTATTGATTAAAATACCGACCCACTTAACAATTAGGGGCGCAGGCTCATGGGTTAACATGCGAAAGCGTGAGCCTTCTCCTCCACCATTCATATCGATCAATATATCAATGTCAGTTTCTCTGATAAAGCTATCCAGTTCAGTATCACTCAGTCCCGACACGGAATGCCATTGCTCGACTACTGACTTTATTTTGGTAGTAAGGTTATCTTCAGCTTGATGCGTACTGAATACGATCAGTTCACACTCTGCGTGATTGATATTTGCTAAGGCTGGATAGATCATCTGCCCGACGGGGTGAGTTCGAAAACCGCCAGAAAGCAGCCCAATTTTTATCTTCTTGTTAATCTGGTTTAAGGTGCTGGCGCGGTTTATTTGTTTATCAGCTTTAAAGCGTTCATACCACCTTACTGCTTCTTCCTTAAAGGTGTCTATTGGCACTTCCGGATTATAGTGCCTTGAAATAAACCTGTTATAAGCAGCTATACTGCTCTCCGCTACTTCCATTTCATCAGAAAAATGTTTTTCCGCTGCTATATAATTACCTTCCCGGAGTTCTAGGCTACCTAAATAGTTACTTACGTTAATTTTATCTGGTGCTATTTCTTTTAGTTTTACTGCTGTTTTTTTTGCTTCAGAGGACCGTTGTAATTGATCTAAAATGCTACACCTAAGCATTAAGACGCCGTCATCCTCAGCATCCAGGGCATATGCTTCATCATTAGCCGACAACGCTTCCTTATTCTTCCCTATTTCATGATAAGCACGACTTAGATGCTGCCAGTTTTTTTTACTTTTTGGATTTTTAGTACACAATGCACTTAATCTATCTATTGCTTGCGCACTCCATCCCGCCATGATTTCGTATTGCGAAAGTTTTAGCTCTGTAGCTTCTGTGCTCCCCCCTAAAGACGAAATACATTTTTTATAGGCTTCAACGGCATCACGCGCGCGCTCGCTTTTAGCATAAATATTAGACAGCTTTTCCCAGGCAGTCGGAAGACCAGGGTTGTCAGCCGTTAGTTTTTCCGCATACTTCAGCGCGTTTCCCAATCGACCAGCTTCCATTTCCTGATCTATGACTTTTAACATTTTTTCATGCGCTTTTGATACAGAATTGCTTTGGGAGTGCTTAGCAGTACGCGCTGCGTTTTTTTTACCCTTCCGAGCCATCGAAGCACCATAAACTTGTTAGAAAATATACGTCCAGCATAACAAAAAAGGCTGGCCCATTGGCCAGCCTTCAGTGTCATTCTACTGCTTTTTTGCTGTAGATTAGCCCAGCAGAGACAGTACGTTCTGCGGCGTCTGGTTGGCCTGGGCCAGAACTGATGTACCAGCCTGCTGCAGGATCTGCGCACGGGTCTGATTCGAGACCTCGACAGCAAAGTCGGCATCCTCGATCCGCGAACGTGCTTCGCTCAGGTTCACAATGTTGGAATCAAGGTTCTCAAGCACTGACTCGAACCGGTTGATCGTGGCACCCAAAGTAGCACGCTCTGTATCAACGGTTTCAAGCGCTGTATCGATGTTGTCGATAGCCGCTTGAGCTCCAGAAGCAGTGCTAACATCAATGGCATCAACGGAAAGCTCAGCAGAAGTTACATTAACTGTTGAAACCGAGATAACGTCAGCATCACCAGTATTGGCACCTACCTGAATATCAAGTCCAGCTGCATTATTCAGCAATGATGTACCGTTGAAGGTAGTTGCTTCGGTGATACGATCAATTTCTGATACACGCTCGTCGATTTCCAACTGGATGGAGTCACGGTCTTCAGCTGTGTTCGTGTCGTTAGCCGCCTGTACCGCGAGCTCACGAATACGCTGAAGGTTATCACTCACCTGGTTCAAACCGCCTTCTGCAGTCTGCGCCAGAGAAATACCGTCGTTGGTATTACGCTGCGCCTGGCTGGAGCCAGTGACCTGCGCTGAAAGACGGTTGGCAATGGCCTGACCAGCAGCATCGTCAGAAGCGCTGTTGATACGCAGGCCTGAAGACAAGCGTTCTTGTGCCTTGGACAATGCGCCCTGTGAGCTGGCGAGGTTGTTTTGCGAGATGAGCGCAGTAACGTTCGTGTTGATAACTGACATGGAAGTTCTCCTTGGTCATTAACTGGCCGCTGTGGCCCAGGTCGCGGCACGTTCGATGCCGTTATTATAATTAACGGCACCACTGCGGCTTTCTTTAATCAATTTTTGAGTTTTTTGATAAAAAATTATTAATTTCTTGCTGTCTGCATGACCGACAGCTGCTGGAACAGGTAGGCGTTGATCTGGTTCATTTCGGCAACCATTTTGTCCAACTGCCCAAACTGACGACGGTAACGGTCTACCGTCCGCTCGATACTTTCTTCTGTGCGACGGATACGCTCATCCAGTGAATCCACACGAGATTCAGATGAATTGATGGCATTCTGCACCACCCCATCCGATGCACGCATGGCTTCTAATGAAGCCTCTAGCCTGCCAGCAAACCCTGTATCTGCCGTCTCGCCCGAAAAGAAAGCAGCAACACCTTCCATGTTGTTATTGATGGCCTCATTCAACACCCCTTCGTCCAGCTCGAAACGCCCTCGGTTATCCAAGGTGATACCTAATTGGTATAGCTGAGAGAAGGCTTCACCCTCTATAGGGCTGGTGAGATCACGGCGTAATCGCTGATCAATGGTGCGAAGCGTTCTATCGCCTAGCAGGTCTCCCGCTGAATCCGGGTCACCGCTGAACGCCGTCATGCGGCCTGTGGTTGATTTAAATTCGTTGTAGGTGCTGACGAACTCTTCAACGGCGGTCTTGATCGCCTCGTTATCGCGCTCCAGTACGATCGTTTCCGGACCGTCCGTTAGCGATGTCAGGTCGAGCGTTACCCCTTGAATCGCCTCTTCAATTCGGTTCGTCGCACTGGAAATATTAATGCCGTTGACGCTGAGCAGTGCATCACGACCCGCATAACGTGTTGTGTCATCTGAGGCTAACGTTTCCCCCGCAGTAATATTGCTGAAGGAAATATTCTGTATTGACGCCTGCTCTCCTGTCTCATTTGAGGCGAGAGCCAGACGGTATCCACTGCCGTCGTTGATGATAGACGCCGTCACTCCAGGACCATCACCAAAATCAAACGCATTGACTTGGTCACGAATGTCTTCAAGCGTGCTGTTTTCATTCAAGTCGATTGTTTGTGTAACGGGATTGCCTTGAGCATCATTGCTGAAGGTGAGCGTAAGCTGTGAGCCAGCATCCGTCAGCGCCGTATCTCGGGCATTCACACTGTTGGTGGCCAAGCTTCCAGCTCGAGCAAGCTGCTGAACATCTACGTCGTATCTACCCGCAGAGGCCGATGCACTGCTGGTAACACTAAATGCATCGCTTTCACGGGTATTGGTGAGCCCTTCAAACAAGGATGCGTCATTCAGTGCCGCAGTGGCCTCCTGCAGTCGCCCAAGCGCAGACTCAAGCCGCCCATAGGCAGAAATTTTTGTTTCTTCCGTTTTCTTTTGGATTGTAATGGGTTCTAGACGTTGCCGTTCGGCTGAACGCAACTGATCAAGGAGGCCATTGAGATCTAGCCCCGACCCTATTCCCAGTGATGAAATTCCCGCCATACGATTCACTCCTGCGTGATATCGGTATTAGTCATTATTGTATATCGGCACGTATGAGCATTTTTTTAGGAATTATTGCATGAATAAATCATTTCGGACCATTTAAAACGATATTGGACACATTTCGAAAAAATATCGTTTAGTAATCAAGGCACTGATAGTTTTCTCGTGGCAAAAAAAAGCCCAAGCATGTCGCTTGGGCTCAGCAAAGCCTGGCGTTGGCGATGTTGCGTTAACCTTGCTGCATACCCGCCAACTGCTGGGATAGATAGGCCCCAGTTTGGTTCATTTCCGACATCATGGTGTCCAACTGCGTAAACTCAGTACGGTAGCGATCTATCGTTTGGGTAATACGCTCTTCTGTCGTCACCAGTCGATCGTTCAACGAACTGGCTCGCGATTCAGTGGCGTCAATGGCCCCGTCTAGCCGCCCCGATGGACCAATTGCGCGGTCCAGCGCATTGCTAAGTTGCTCACCCATGCCCATCACTGAATCGGAACCGGTGAAAAACTCTGATACGGCCTCTGGCTGATTGGTCACGACATCATTCAGCTTGTCTTCGTCCAGCGAAAGCGTTCCATCTACCTGCAATGAGACGCCAATTTCCGATAAAGCATTAAATCCATCACCACCCACGGAGTTGCTAACCGCTGAACGAAGCGCGCTTTCAACACTGCGAGCAGCGCTATCACCGCTCAAAGCAGCCGCTTGCTCTGTCTCAGGGTCAAAAGCCGTCAGTTCATCTACGGTGCCACGCGTATTATTGAAATTCTCGACGAAGCCCGCTACAGAATCGGTGATTGACTCAACGTCCTGTTCAACCGTTACGACGCTAGAAGCATTGGCTTCATTCAAATTCAGGGTTACTCCCTGAATGGCGTCTTCGACCTGGTTTGTTGAGCTGCTAATGTCGACACCGTTGACGTTTAGCTGGGCATCCTGGCCATCCTGCTGTACTTCTGAATCTTCTAGAACCACGTCTCCCGAAAGAATGTCGGTAAAGTTGGTTCCAAGCACGCTCGCATCAGCACCGGTCTCGGTGGCATTGACCGATAGTCGATTACCTTCGCCATCATTGATGATGGATGCGTTCAGCGCTCCACCACTTTGGGCATTAACAGCATCTCGGATATCTTCAAGCGAGCTGCCATCGGCAATTGTAATGGGATCAATCGTTCCGTCAGCAACATCGAAGGTGAGCGATTGTTCACCATCAACAATGCTTTCGTCTGACGCAATATCGGCAATACGCTCTGTCACCAGTGAGCCTGCTGTCGCAAGATTGCCCACACTGACATCGTAACGCCCTGGCTGTGCGTCATTACTGGTCACCGCTGACACCGCCCCGCCTTCAACATTGGATGTCAACCCTTCGAAGGTGCTTGCATCACTCAACTGGCTGACAGAGCTATCCAGTTCAGAAAGAGCACTCTTAAGTTTTCCGTAAGCGGTAATCTCAGTTTCTGCGGTTTCAATACTGTCCTGGATAGGCTCCAGCTTCTGCTGTTCTGCTTCTTGAAGCTGACCAAGAATGCCATTGAGGTCCAAGCCAGACCCGACGCCTAGTGAAGTAATGGAAGACATACTGTATTGCCTCTATCCGATGCATTTTGCTGAGCCAATCATCCTTAACGCTTCCTATCATTCTCGAAGCTATGCTCAGCATTTACTTATGTTCATACTTAAACCCGTCGGCTTACTCAGACGTAACTTGAACCACAATAGCCTTTTTTTCGTAACGGTGTGTTTCCGCACCGTGTATGTTTGCTATTCCCCGAGTTAACCACGCCGCCCAACCCCAAGATACGTAAGCCCCGCTTCCCTCACGGCCTCGGGGGCAAACAGATTGCGCCCATCCACGATCACGCGGTCGTTGAGCTGGCCGGCCAGCCATTCCAGGTCGACGCTGCGAAACGCTTTCCATTCGGTGCAGATCACCAGGGCATCGGCGCCTTTGACCGCCTGGATACGGTCGCCGGCGAGCATCAGGTCATCGCGTTCGCCGTAAATGCGGCGGCATTCGGCCATGGCTTCCGGGTCGAACGCCTGCACCTTGGCGCCTGCCTGCCAGAGCGCTTCCATCAAGGTGCGGCTGGGGGCTTCGCGCATGTCATCGGTGTTGGGTTTGAACGCCAGCCCCCATACCGCAATGGTCTTACCTTCCAGGTTACCCAGCGCTGTTTGCAGTTTGGTGAACAGCGTGAGCTTTTGCTGCTGGTTGACCGTTTCCACCGCGCTTAACAGCGCAGGCGTGTACCCCAACTGGCGGGCGGCGCGCTCGAGCGCCTGCACATCCTTGGGGAAACACGAGCCGCCATAGCCGCAGCCGGGATAAATGAAGTGGTAGCCAATGCGCGGGTCGCTGCCGATACCGCGGCGCACGTCTTCAATATCCACATCGAGCCGCTCGGCGAGGTTGGCCATTTCGTTCATGAAGCTGATCTTGGTGGCCAGCATGGCGTTGGCGGCGTATTTGGTGAGTTCTGCCGCGCGGACGCTCATGAACATCAGCTTGTCGTGGTTACGGTTATACGGCGCGTAGCACTCGTGCATGCGCGCCTTGACGTGCTCGCTGTCGGTGCCGACGACAATCCGCGCGCCGCGGGTGAAGTCTTCGATCGCCGCGCCTTCCTTCATGAATTCGGGGTTGGAGCACACATCAAAAGGAATCTCCGCGCCGCGCGCGGCCAGGGTTTCGGCCATGGCGGCATGGACTTTTTCGGCGGTCCCCACCGGCACGGTGGATTTGTCGATGACCAGCTTGTAATCGTTCATGTGCTCGGCAATGGTGCGCGCGACATTCAGCACGTAGCGCAAATCGGCGCTGCCGTCTTCATCCGGCGGCGTGCCCACGGCGATGAACAGCAATTCGCCCTCGTGGACGGCTTGCTCGGCGTCGGTGGTAAAGCTCAGCCGACCGGCGTCGACGTTATGGGCAACGATAGTGCTGAGACCCGGCTCGAAGATCGGGATTTCACCGGCGTTCAGTCGAGCAATCCGCTCGGCGTTAACGTCCATGCAGGTGACTTGATGGCCGACGTCGGCCAGGCAAGCGCCTGCGACCAACCCTACGTAACCGGTTCCAAAAACACTGATATGCATGCCGTGTTAACTCACTCATCAATACGGGTGGCGAAAGTACAAGCGAGCTTATCACGTCGTTGGGGATTTGATGACGGGCCGCCGGGGGAAAATAAAGCCTAGACGTTGGTCTAATATCGACTTTCGTTTATAATGCACTGCAATACAGGTGCTGATTTAGCAATATCAAGCGTCAGTGCGTGCCGAGCTAACGTATCAGGAGAAGGAAATGCCCAGCGATATGTCCACTGCCAGTCACGTTCAGCGAAGCTTACGCCAGTGTTTGGCCGTCGTGGCTGAGATGCTTTACGACAACGGTCATGTGCTGGAGACAATTACGTTGGCTCAGCGCGGCCTCACCGGTAAGGACTTGCAGTTACTCAGCCAAAACGCTCCGGCCTGGGCGACCTGCCAGCAGGTGCTGGAAACCAGCCAGGCCGCGACCCGGAATGAACAAGGCCGGTTTGTACTGACCCCCATGGGCCGTGAGCTGATGTTTGATATGTTTGGCGAAGGCGCAGCGGACTGCGCCTAGCCTAAGCCTCAAACGAATTAACGCAGGCCGAGAAACGAAAGAATAAATAGAACGACCACGATCAGCCCGACGATATAGATAATATTGTTCATGACAGCACTCCTTGCGTGTTGTGCGATTGAGAGGCAATTGCCTGTTTGTGTTTCAAGCCTAGCAGCCCTTTGCCAGCTTTGCGTACCTCATCGGTTGCATATTCAAGCTGTTACCTGTTGTTTACCTATTACCCGTCGCGCCAGGAACCCCAGGAGCCCAATGCGCTCAAAGGGGTTCCCAACCGCTGAGGGTTTGCCATGCGCTCGCTGTTTTCTGTCGCCTGCATTAGTGTTCTCGCTGTCTCGCCGTTCTCCTCCACCCTGTTTGCCCAGGAAACATCCGACGCTCCAAGCGCCGCTGCGCTGCAGTCCCTGAGCGATGAGGCGCGGGGCTACTCACGCCTGCACAGCATTGTGGTGGCTCATCAGGGCGAGATTGTGCACGAGCACCACCAGGGCGGGCCCGGCGTTGCTACACCGGCCAATATCAAGTCGCTTTCCAAAACCGTGCTCGCAGCGCTGGTGGGCGCTGCTATCGAGGCCGAGATTGTCGCGTCAGCCGATCAGCCGCTGGTCTCTCTGCTGGGGGCTCGCGTACCCCAGGCAGCGGCCCCTGAGGTTGACGAGATTACCGTCAGCCACCTGCTTTCGCTGCAGGCGGGGCTCGAACGCACCTCCGGGCAGAACTACAGCGCCTGGGTGGCCAGCCCCAACTGGGTCGAATACGCCCTGACCCGGCCCTTTGTCGACGAGCCAGGCGGACGCATGCTGTATTCCACCGGCTCCAGCCATCTGCTTTCCGCAGCGCTGACCGAAGCCAGCGGCGAATCGACCTATGCCCTTGCCCAGCGCCTGCTGGCCGAGCCACTGGGCATCGCGATACCGCCTTGGCTACAAGACCCCCAGGGCATCTATTTCGGCGGAAACGACATGCAGATGTCGCCACGGGCGCTGGTGGAAATAGGCGAACTGTATCGCAACGATGGCATCGTGGAGGATGGCAACGGCAACGCTGAACGCGTGCTGCCGGAGAGCTGGGTCGAGCAGTCGTGGACGCCGCGCGGAACATCACGCTGGACGGGCGACGGCTATGGCTACGGCTGGTTTATCACCCGGCTAGGCGGTGAGGATGCTTACTATGGGCGGGGGTTCGGGGGCCAGGCACTGTTTGTTGTCCCGGAGCGCGCGCTGACCGTCGTGATCACTGCAGACCCCAACCCGCCCTCACCCGGCGGGCAGTTCCAGGAGCGTCTGAATGCGCTGGTCGCGGCGCTGCTCACATACGATACCGCTCAAGGCTCGTGACACTCGCCCAAGCTATTCCTTTTTGTGGCCGAGGCTCATCAGATAAAGGGCCGCGGCCAGCGCGAGTACCGACAGCGCCAGGTAGATCGCCTCAAGCGGGGTGGCAAAGCGGATATCCACCACCGCACGGAAAAACTCGATAATCACCGCCAGAATCACCACCCGGGCGATTTTATCCTTGAGCTGATCCAATGATGCGACGTTAAAGGGGTGGCGCAGGGTGCTCTCTTCGGCTTGATCAATGCGGGAGACAAACAGCCGGTAAACACCCAAGCTAAAAATCAGCATTACGATAGCAATCAGATAGATATCCACCGCAATGATAATATCGGGCACCAAGCTTTCATGAATATCCTGGGTACCGCCCAATAAGTAATAGCCCATCACGTCAGCCACTATTTTTAAAATATCCACGGTACCGACGATAAACAGCATCAAAGAACCCAGCAGGCTTGGCACCACGGCAAGCATGACCAGAAACCGCGAGTTCCAGAGCGCGCTTTCCACCCGCCGTTCCCAGCGGCCCTGCTCTTCGGGTGGCTTGGGCGGTGTATCGGTCATATCAGACTCCTTATAAAGGACGGCATTAGAGCACGTTCACTAAAATCAGCGCGCAGGTTGCACCCAGTAGTGCAAAGCCGAGCAGCAGCACGACGCCATCCCTCGCGACCAAACCGAGCCCCAGCAGCGCCAGCGCAAGGCCGGCCCCGTTGGCCGAAAAAGGGATAAACTCCATTGGCGGCATGGCCAGCGCAATCAACAGACATACCACTGCGGTGACGCGGATGCCAATATAGCCGGTTAGCCACGGCAAGCGCACCCGCAATAGCCCATCCACCCAGCGGGCAGGCTTTTTCAAAAAGCGGATGCCTTTATCAAATTTACTTCGGGAAATCGATCGCTTGAGCATCCACTCGGGCAGCCAGAAGGTGTTTCGCCCCGCCAGCAGCTGGACGGACACCAGCAGCACCAGGGCCGCCATCAACGTGGGCATGCCGGGGATATCGCCGATGATCGGCGCCAGGGTGATAAGCCCGGCGACCAACAGCAACGGGCCGAACGAGCGCCGCCCAATGGCATGGACCACATCGTCAACGCTGACTCGCTGAGCTTCCTGCTCCATGCGCTCCAATGACGCAATTAAATCCATTAACGTTGAGCCTTCGTTACGATCATCCATCTTGATTAATGCGCTCCTCGGTGATGAGTTTGGTACGAATAAAGTCGCTATGACTGACATGCAGCAAATCGGCCAGGCGACGAATGCGATGCTCTTCAAGCGCATCGACGCTACCGTCCGCCCAGGCCAGTTGCCACATCAGCGCAACCAATTCACAGCGTTGGTCGTAGCCGTAGTGTTCCTTGATAAGACTGACGAACTGGTAGTGGTCGACCGCGTCTTCCACTTCGTCCCGCGCCAGCGTCATCAGCTCGTCAACGTCGCTTTCGCTGAGGTGGTAGCGATTGAGCAGCATGCGGCGCAGGGTCTCAAGCTCGGCGTCGCTGGTCTCGTGGTCGGCGCGGGCGATTTCAAACAGCAATGCCGCCGAGGCCAGCTCAAGCGTCAGGGTCTGATTGTCGCGCTGCTCGGGCTGCGCAAGCGTGTTTTGAAAGAATTGGCTAATCGCCTGCAGCATGGCGGCTCTCCTGATGGTAGATGTCGGATGTGACCCCTTGCTTACGCATCCCGGGTCAACTGGTCTTTGAGCTGCTTGGGCACCTGCTTGATGATCAGGCGATCCTGGGTGGCGTCGTACTCTATGCTTGAGCCCAGCAGGTGTGAATCAAAGCTGATCGACACACCTCCCGCACGCCCGGTAAACCGCCGAAACTGGTTCAGGGTGCGCTTGTCAGGGGGAATTTCCGGTGACAGACCGTAATCGGCGTTGCGAATATGCTCGTAAAACGCCTTGGGCTGCTGCTCGTCGACCAGCTCTGAGAGTGCTTCGAGCGTCATGGGTTCCCCACGGCGCAGCTGGTCGTTGGCGTAATCCACCAGGCTATCGGTTTTTTCACGGCTTGCATCGTCGTCAAAGTCTTCTTTCTCGACGTAATCGCTGAACGCCTTGAGCAGCGTGCGGGTTTCCGTCGGCGCGTCGATGCCTTCTTCCATGCCCAGCAACGCCACCATCCCCTCCCCCAACTTCTTGCCGCCGCGGTCTTTCAAGAAGGACACGTACTGGGCATCAGCCGAATCGCTCTGCCATTGACTGAGATTGATCCGCGCGGCCAGGGTGAGCTGGCGGGTATTGAGCTGAGCGGCGGGCACGGCCTGATGGTCGGCATTGATGCCGATACCCTCGCGCTGGTGAACCAGCGCCATGAACAGCGTTTCGGTATCGCCCTGGCGCTGGTGGCTGATCACTAAGTAACCACTCACTGACAGCTGCGCCTGCAGCTGGGTGACAAGCCGTTCAGCCAGAGCGGTGGCAAGCTCGGCAAAGCTCTGCTCACCGGCAAGATAGTCGCGCAGCCACACCAATAGCGGCCCGGCCTGCTCGCCCTCTTCGGCAAACCGGCCCCAACCCTTGGGCTTGGTGTTGTAGGTGTCGCTTAAGGCGCTGACGAGTTCTTCCATCGCCGGCTCGGCACTGTCGGCCTCGGCCGGGGCGGCGGTCAACGTGAGGCGCTCGCCATCGAGAGTTGGCGCCAGGTGGTGAACAATGCTGTGCAGTAGCGGCATAAAACGTACGGCGCTCTCTTAGTTAGGGTGTAAGATTCGTTAAGGTTTAAGACGGTAACCGGTGCGGAAGATCCAGCCGATGGTCGCCAGGCAGGCGGCAAGGAACAGGCAGATCATGGCGACGCTGGCCCCCAGGCTGACGTCGCTGATGCCGTAGAAGCTCCAGCGGAAGCCGCTGACCAGATACACCACCGGGTTAAGTAGCGTAACGCCCTGCCAGAACGGCGGCAGCATGTCGATGGAATAGAAACTGCCGCCAAGGAAGGTCAGCGGGGTAATCACCAGCAGCGGCACTAACTGCAGGCGATCAAAGCCCTCGGCCCAGATGCCGATGATAAAGCCCAGCAGGCTGAAGGTAATCGCGGTCAGCACTAGAAAGGTCAGCATCCAGAACGGGTGCGCAACTTCCAGGGGCACGAAAAACCCGGAGGTGGCGAGGATGATCAGCCCCAGCAGAATCGACTTTGACGCCGCCGCGCCCACATAGCCCATGACAATTTCCAGGTGCGAAATGGGCGCCGAGAGCAGTTCGTAAATGCTGCCGGAAAACTTGGGAAAGAAGATCCCGAACGAGGCGTTCGACACGCTCTGGGTGAGCAGCATCAGCATGATCAGCCCAGGCACGATAAAGGCCCCGTAGCTGATGCCGTCAATCTCGCTGATCCGCGAGCCAATCGCCGCGCCAAACACGACAAAGTAGAGCGACGTGGAAATCACCGGCGAGACAATGCTTTGCAGCAGGGTGCGGCGGGTGCGCGCCATTTCGGCCATGTAAATGGCGCGAACAGGATAGAGGTTCATGCGCGTTCCTTGACTAGGTCGACAAAAATATCTTCGAGCGAACTTTGCCGGGTGTGCAGGTCCTTGAAGGTGATGCCTTCACGCTCGAGGGCGGTAAGCAGCGCGGGAATACCGTGCCCGTCTTCTTCCTGGTGACCATCGTAGGTGTAGACCAGCGCGGCGCCGTCGACGGAGAGACTGAGCGCAGGGTGGTCAAGCGAGGGCGGCAGGGTGTCCCGCGGCTCGTTGAGATAGAGCGTCAGCTGCTTGCTGCCGAGCTTGCTCATCAGCGCGTCCTTGTCCTCGACCAGCACGATTTCACCGTTGTTGATCACCCCGATACGGTCGGCCATTTCCTCGGCTTCCTCGATATAGTGCGTGGTCAGGATAATCGTCACGCCGTTATCGCGCAGCTCGCGTACCACCTGCCACATTTCCCGGCGCAGCTCGACGTCAACGCCGGCCGTCGGCTCGTCGAGGAACAGGATGCGCGGCTCATGGGAGAGCGCCTTGGCGATCAGCACGCGACGTTTCATGCCGCCTGAGAGCGTGATCAGCCGGTTGTTGCGCTTGTCCCACAGCGCCAGCGATTTGAGCACGCTTTCGATATGCGCGGGGTTCGGCGCCTTGCCAAACAGGCCCCGGCTAAAACTGACCGTGTTCCATACCGTCTCGAACGCCTCGTTGGTCAATTCCTGGGGCACCAGGCCGATACGCTCGCGGGCCTGGCGGTAGTCGGCGACGTTATCGAAACCATCGACCAGGACGGTGCCTTCGCTGGGCGTTACCAGGCCGCATACCACGCTGATCAGCGTGGTTTTACCGGCGCCGTTGGGGCCCAGCAAGGCAAAGATCTCGCCACGTTGGATCTGCAAATCCACCCGGCTCAGCGCTTGAAAACCGCCTCGGTAGGTTTTATTCAAACCACGAATATCGATAATGGGGTCGTTCAAGGTAGGCTCCTGACAGCGCGGCCATTGAAGACCGCTGGTGGCGATTAACGCGCAGCTAGTTTAGCACGCGGGGCCGAGAAACGACGGGTTACCAGGGTGCTCCCAGGGCACCGCTGCGTCGCAGGGCCATCCCCACCTCCGCCAGCGCCTGCTCGTGTTCGCTGACCGCATCCGGCCCCTGGGTGCAGACCACTACCGCCCAGGCAGTAGTGGGCAGGGCGTCACGCTCGGCAAGCCCCGCATCGCAGCTCCGCCGGTCCTGGGTGCCGGTCTTGTGGGCGAAGCGGATCGTCTCGCCCAGCCCCTTTTTAAGGCGCGCGTCACCAGAGGAGGTATGGGCCATCAGGGCAAGCAGTTCATCACGGGGGGCACCGTCAAGACCGGGCAACGCGCCGCGGTGAAGGGTCGCCAGCAAATCGCCAAACGCCCGCAGGGTGCCCACGTTCTCGCCCGAGGCCTGGTAGGCGTCAAAGGCATGATGGTAATCGGGCTGGTTGAGCGCCTCGGGCGGGACATTCAGCCGCGCCGCCAGCGCCCGGGGACGTTCGCCTACCGAGGACTGGCGCAGGGCAATGAAATCCATCCCGCTAAGGGAGCGCGCGTCGGGATGTAACGCGCCATACACGCCCTTGCGGACGTCGACCAGCTTGGAAATCGGCCCCAGCGCATTGGGGTCGCCGCCGTTGGCCGCCACCATTTCCCTGGCGCGCTGATTGACGTTATCCAACCCAACCCGATCGATCAGCATATCCGTGGCGGTGTTATCGCTGACGGTGATCATGTGTTCGAGCAAATACCCAACGGAGACCGGCGTGCCGGGGTCGTGCCAGTTGGTCGGGCCGGCGCCATCCACAAAATCGCTCTGCTTAAGCGTCAGGCGTTCGCGGGTCGGCACACCCGCGCCCAGCACCTCCGCCGCCACCGGCACCTTGATCAGCGAGGCGAGATACCAAGGCCGGTCGGCCTGCCAGGCGTATGCCTCGCCGCTGGCCAGGTTTTGCACGTACACACCGATGTCGCCCGCAAAGCGCGCTTCCACCTCATTAAGGCGCGTATCGAGGTCGCTCTGCCAGGTGCTGCGCTTATCCACTTCGTGATACCAATGGGCGTCATAGCCGTAAGCGGCGCCTTGGGCGGACAGTGCCACCAACCCCATAAGGCCGACTAACAACCCCTTCCATCCATGTCGCAAAATATCAGTCTCCTCCCTTTATAATGGTCGGCAATCGGGGCCGCGATTAACGATACGCAGCCATGGTGCGGGTCAGCCATATCCATGCGGCGGCCCCCAGAATCAACACGCCGCCCACGCCCAGTGCCTCAGGGTAGCTGTAGGCGCCCTCGCCCTGCCACAGAAAGCGCAGCATCAGAAAAATCACCACGATATGAAAGATAAACGCCTTGAGCGCATCCGAGCCCACCAGGGTGAGCGGCATCAGCGCCTTGGCCGCAGGGCTACCGCCAGCCAGGGCAAGGGCGAATAACACCAGCGCACCGCCCAGACTGAACAGCATGAAAGCAAGCCCCGGCGGGTGTTTACCCTCGTTGTTGGCCACCGCCAGCATGGCGGCATGAACGTCGCCGCCGATGGCTGACAGCGCATAAAAGCCGCCGATCATCAACGCGCCAATACCTAGCAGCGTAAGCGCAAGGCGTTTTTTCAGCGCCGGTGTCCCTATGCAACGCAGCACCGCTTCGCCCAGTAGCAGACCAAGCAGGATGAGCGGGGCACGACTGAGCTGGCCCCAGGCATAATGATCCTGATGGTCGACCAGCAGCGCCTTGAGAATGTCATTGCCGCCAAACGACAGCCCCTGCAGCCAGGCGGCCAGGGCGGTAATCAGCGCAATGATGGCCAGCCGACTCCACAGCGGCGCGCGTGCCCAGAGCGGCAGGATCAACGGCACCCAGAGCAAGGCGATGGCATAGAAGCCGAGAATTTCCACCCAGATACCAAAGCGGCCATAAAGCAGCGCATCGACGATTTCGCTGGGCGTATTGAAGGGCAGCATTTCCACGATCAGCAGCGCCTTGTACCAGAACCAGACTTCCACGGCGCGCAGCCAGAGCTTCAGCCGGCGCCTTGGCCAGTCGTCCCGATCCACGTGGGCAAGAAATGCCACCGCCAGGGCGACGCCAAACACCAGAATAAACAGCGATGAAGAAAACTTGGTGAGCAGGTGAATCGGCACCATGCCCCACGCCGGCACATTGCCAATCCCTACCAAGCCGCTCACCGAATGGCTGACAATCATCAAACCAATGGCAATACCACGGGCTAAGTCAATCGCCTCAATGCGGCTTTCCGCCTTGGGGAGTTGGGGCGTTTCTTTCCAGGCAATCGCCATTGGCATGTCCTTATTTCCAGTGATGTCCCAGCTGCTTAACTATCGTCTTACCTTATTTGGCAACGATTATGAACCCAGAGCGGCTGAGACGGTTCAACGCTGCGAGCCCCGATCAACCCCGCGCCCCTTTATGACCGCCCACGCAAAATGCCCCGCAAGCGGCGGGGCATTCGAGACGCATCTCTTCGTCAGAAGGGTTAAGTGCCCTTCAGAGGAGTTATTACCAGTCGGAATCTTCCTCAGAGTCGTCCTCTTCAGTTTCCCACTCTTCTTCCTCTTCGTCTTCATCTTCCTCGTAAGAGAATTCTTTCTCTTCTTCCTCTTCCTCATACTCGGTAGCAGTGCTATCGCCCTGCTCATCCTCTTCTTCGAAAGAGTTCATGGAACCTTGATCTTCATCCTGCGTCGTCTCTTCCTGCGGCGCAGGCTCTTGCTCCTCTTCTTCATGCATGTCAGCAAAGGCTAACGGGCTGGCCATCAGACCGAAAGATACGCCGAGGATGCCAAGCTTCTTGAGATATTCCTTCTTCATCATGATTCTGCCTCCTATTTGGCTTCACTTTCTGGGTAAGAACGTTAGGTCGTCTTACCTGTCCGTTCTTGCCAAACTGATTGCAGCGGACATGCCAACCTTTCCACTAAAAATAATAAATAAAATAAAATCAAATACTTATAAATACATAAGCGTGCCAATCAAACGTGAGAACTCTGTACCGAAGGCCATATTAGCTGTTTATTGTTGGCACATGAGTACATGTGGCTGTGTTGCGAGCGACAACGATTGCCGGGCGAACCAACAAAAAATGCCCCACATAAGTGGGGCATTCAAAACCTACATCCAACTCATAAATCTAGATAACAAAAGATGCTGAGCGAGTACTTCTGAATATCTGTTTCAAAAAGCTCTCGCTGTTAATCTTCGTCTAGATCAGATTGGTTACGTGTGCCGTTGTTGGCATCAGTTTCTTCCTGAGCGTCATCAGCATCCGGTGAGGAACCACCTTCGCTCATTGAGTCTTGATCTTCATCTAGATCAGACTGCTGGCGAGTACCATTATTGGCGTCTGTTTCCTCTTGAGCGTCGGCAGCATCATTGCTGTCGTCGTTACCATCTGTATCGCTCATTGAATCCTGATCATCCAGATCAGACTGCTGGCGTGTGCCGTTGTTTTCATCGGTCTCTTCCTGAACGATGGAATCATCATGCTCTTCTTCGTGCATGTCAGCGAACGCGAGTGGGCTGGACATCAAAGCAAAAGATACACCGACAATGCCTAATTTTTTCAAAGAATCCTTCTTAATCATCATACCGTCTCCTAGTTGGCTTCATACGACAGGTAAGAGCATTACGCTGCATTACCTGTACAATCTTTAGACTAGTGAATGAGCATGTATTGGTCAAGTCCTACTTTCGCAATTTTGCAACACTTGCTGACGGCATGGCTTATAACGCCTATATATAGCTATTAAATCAATAATTTATCGAAAAACACTGTCAAACCAATGCGCCAGATCTTTCTTGGCCTCCCGCACGAAACCTTTATACCCAGCTTATACACCATGGTTTTTTTATCAGTCACAGCCGGCCGCTTACCGCGTTGACCGTATGGTTAACTATGCCCAGCCAGCATCAACGGCAAATTCCTGGCCGGTGATGGCCATACTCTCTGCACTGGACAAAAACAGCACCGCAGGGGCGATATGCTCAGGCTCCAGTCGCAATTTGAGGCACTGACGAGCTTGAATGGCGGCTTCATCGTCGGGGCCAATCCACTTTTCGAGCTGCCGCTGGGTCATGACCGCCCCCGGCACCAGTGTGTTGACGCGGATATTGTGCTCACCCAAATCCCGGGCCAGGCTGCGGGTCAAGCCATGCACCGCCGCCTTGGCGGTGACGTAAGCGGACAAGCCGCCCAGCGCCATCTGCACGCTGACCGAGCCGAAATTGATGATCGAGCCGCCGCCTGCCTGGATCATCTGTTCTGCCGCCGCCTGGGCGGCAAAAAACATCGGCCGCAGATTCAGCGACATACGCTCATCCCAGTAGGCAACATCGACCTCCCGCCAGGAGTGACGATCATCGCTTGCGGCATTGTTTACCAGGGTATGAATCAGCCCGACGTTTTGGCCGGTATCGGCGATGACCTGTTGCAGACTCGCCACATCGCGAATATCGCAGTGGTGGTAAAGCGGTGGTTCCCCGGCGGCGGCACTCAACTCGGCGACCAGCGATTCGCTTGCTTCGTCGTCAATATCGACAAACACCACCCGTGCACCCTGATAATGAAAGGCCCGCGTCAATGAAGCGCCAATGCCGCTGCCGCCGCCGGTAATAAAGACCACACGCTGCTCAAGGCAACCATAACGCGCTAAGTGCTGATTCATCGCGGCTCTCTCTTGATGTTGTTGTTATCTCAGGCGGCGGTCTTCACATATCCACCCACTGTCCACCGGCGGCGGACGAAGCCAGCGCACGGGTAATAAACGTGAGCCCGTCAACACCGTCGGCAACCCCCGGGGTTTGCAACGCCAGCGCCTCGGCGCGCTCCCCCCGTTGATGGGCGTGAATTTGCACGGCGAAATCGCTGTAGAGCTGGGCAAAGGCTTCCAGGTAGCCTTCCGGGTGCCCCGGAGGAATTCGCACGGCTGCCATGGCCGCTTCACCCAGGCCGGGGCCATTGCGGGTCAGTATTCGTGGCGGTTCTCCCAGCGGCGAGTGCACGAGCTGATTGGGCGTTTCCTGGCGCCACTCAAGGCCACCTTGGCTGCCGTAGACACGAAGCTGCAGGCCGTTTTCGTTGCCCGGCGCGACCTGGCTCGACCACAGCATGCCCCGTGCTCCGCCCTTGAAGCGCAGCAGCATATGCACGTTGTCATCCAGCGCGCGACCTTCAACAAAGGTGTGCATATCGGCGGCGAGGGATTCGAGCGCAAGCCCGGTCACATAGCGCGCCAGGTGGTAGGCGTGGGTGCCGATATCGCCCAGGCAGCCCGCCGGGCCGCTGCGTTTGGGGTCGGTGCGCCACTCGGCCTGCTTGACGCCGCTGTCTTCCAGGCGGGTGGAGAGCCAATCCTGCGGGTACTCCACCTGCACGACGCGAAGCTCGCCCAGTTCGCCGTTGGCGACCATTTCTCGCGCCTGGCGAACCAGCGAGTAGCCGGAGTAGTTATGGGTCAAGCCGAAGAACAACCCCGTCCGCTCCACCAGCTCGGCGAGGGTTTGCGCCTCTTCCAGGGTGATCGTCATCGGCTTGTCGCAGATGACGTGAAAACCCGCTTCCAGAAAGGTACGCGCCACGTCGAAGTGCACATGGTTGGGGGTCACAATGGCCACCACGTCGATGGCATCCGGGCGCGAGCGCTCTGCTTCAGCCATGGTCTGGTAGTCGGGGTAGGCGCGATCATCCGCCACGTGCAACTGCGCGGCGGCAGCTCGGCTACGCTCCGGGTCGGAGGCAAATGCCCCGGCGACCAGCTCGTAGTGGTCGTCTAATCTGGCGGCGATGCGGTGCACCCCACCAATAAAAGCCCCTTGGCCTCCGCCCACCATCCCCAGGCGTAGCCGACGCGGCGTGTCGTGTTGAATGCTCATGTCGTATTGCCCTCCTTAAAGCCCCAGAATGCGGCGATTGGCGGCCTGGTCGGAGCCGCCGTCGGCGAAGTCATCAAACGCCCGCTCGGTCACCTCAATAATGTGGTCGCGGATAAAGGTCGCGCCTTCACGGGCGCCGACTTCCGGGTGTTTCAGGCAGCACTCCCACTCCAGTACCGCCCAGCCGTGATAGTCGTTAGCCGCCATCCACGAGAAGATCGACTTGAAGTCGATCTGGCCATCGCCCAGGGAACGGAAGCGGCCCGCGCGCTCCGTCCACGACTGATAGCCGGAATAAACGCCCTGCTTGGGGCTGGGATTAAACTCGGCGTCCTTAACGTGAAACATCTGAATATGCTCGCGATACACATCCAGAAAGCCACGGTAGTCGAGCTGCTGCAGGATCAGGTGGCTGGGGTCATAAAGGATATGGCAGCGCGGGTGGTGGCCGACCCGCTCGAGGAACATCTCAAAGGTGATGCCGTCGTGGAGGTCTTCGCCGGGATGGATTTCGTAGCAGAGGTTCACGCCCGCCTCGTCAAAGGCATCCAGAATCGGCCGCCAGCGATTCGCCAGCTCGTCGAACGCCGTTTCGATCAAGCCCGCCGGGCGCTGGGGCCAGGGGTAGATGAACGGCCACGCCAGCGACCCGGAAAAGGTGCCGTGGTCGGTGAGGCCGAGGTTTTGCGATGCCTTGGCGGCCAGCTTTAGCTGATCCACCGCCCAGGCCTGGCGCGCCTTGGGATTACCGCGCACTTCGGGTACCGCAAAGCCATCGAACATCTCATCGTAAACCGGATGCACGGCGACCAACTGGCCCTGCAGGTGGGTGGAGAGTTCGGTGAGCGCCAAGCCATGTTCGGCCAGGGTGCCTTTGATCTCGTCGCAGTAGGTGCGGCTCTCGGCGGCACGCTTGAGATCGATCATGCGTGCATCCCAACTGGGAATCTGCACGCCCTTATAGCCTAACCCCGCCGCCCAGGCGGCGATGCTATCGAGGCTATTAAAGGGGGCGTCGTCACCGGCGAACTGGGCGAGAAAGAGCGCGGGCCCTTTGATGGTTTTCATAGGACACTCTCAGTGAAATCTAATTGATATGAATAGAGGAGCGCGGGCGGCGTCACCCGCGCCTTTTTTGTCAGCTCAGAACGGCGAGTCGGGGAAATAGTATTGCTCGGCGTTCTCCTCGGTGATCAGCGGCGAGCCTAGAATGTACTCGCCCAATACCGGGCCATTGGAGACGAAGTGCTGCACGGTCAGATCCATGGCCGTGGCGATCATCGCGGGCGGATAGAGCACATCCACCGGCACCAGTTCGTCGCCGTCCATGACCCGCTTGATGATGTCCTTCATGCCCGCGCCGCCGACGATAAACAGCTCGTCTTCACGCTCCGCCTGGCGCACGGCTTCAATGACCCCAAGCGCGATATCGTCATCCTGGGCCCAAACGGCGTCGATATTATCGAAGCGCGACAGGTAGTCCTGCATGACTTCAAAGCCATCGTCACGATTCCAGTTGGCGTGTTGCATATCGAGGATATTGATGTCGGATCCTTCAATGGCCTCTTCGAAGCCTTCCACGCGCTCGTCGTCAATCACGGTGGGAATACCGCGCAGCACGACAATGTCGCCTTCGCCGTCAAGCTGTTCGCGAATGTACTCACCGGACACGCGGCCCAGCTCGTGGTTATTGCCCGCCACGTAAAGGTCTTCAATGCCTTCTTCGTTGAGCCCTCGGTCTACCACGGTGACAAATACGCCCGACTCTTTAACGCGCCGCACCGGGTCGGTCAACGGGCCCGACTCAAACGGCAGCACCACCAGCGCGTCGATGTTGCGCAGTGATACCAGGTCTTCAAGATCATTGGCCTGCTCGCCCGCCGTACCTGCCGTCGAGATCGTAATCTCGATATCGGGATAGAGCGCTTCAAGGCGCTCTTTGGCTTCTTCAGCGTGGTAATTGACGCCCCCCGTCCAGCCATGGGTGGCGGCAGGAATGGATACGCCGATGGTGTACTCCTGGGCTACGACAGCGCCGGAAAGCCCAATAGCGGCGCTAGTGACGCAGACCGCCAGTGCTGTTTTGATGGTTCGCATTGTGGTGCTCCTTTCGTTTTTGTCTTTGTTTTGCTGTTTGTACTAGCGATGTTGCGCGCTACTTGCGGTTGAGTTGGCCCTGATGGCTTTGCTTTTATGGTCCCGTTTTCCTCCATGAGGCACGTTGCAGGTAGACCGCGACGATGATGATGATCCCCTGCACCGTACCGTTGAGGTAGTTGGAAATGGCGTCGGTCAAGTTGAGGATATTGCCGATCATAGTCAGCATGATCGCGCCCACCACCGTGCCCCAGATGCGCCCATGCCCGCCCTTGAGCATGGTGCCGCCGATGATCACCGCGGCAATCGCCTCCAGCTCCCAGAGCACCCCGGTGGCGCCCGATGCCGAACCCAGCCGCGGCACATAGATAATCGTCGCCAAGGCCACGCACACGCCCTGCAGCATGTAGGTCATAGTTTTAATGCGGTCGACGTGGATGGCGCTGTACTCGGCGACTTTTTCGTTGGAGCCGATGGCAAAGCAGTAGCGCCCGAAGCGGGTGTAGTTGAGCAGGATGTAGCCAATGATCGCCACCGCCAGAAACACCCAGACCGGGAAGCTGATGCCCAGAAAGCTGCCGTAATACACCGGGCGGTAGATATCGCGCACGGCCCAGTCCAGCGTGAGAGTGCCGCCATCGGCGAGGTACGTCACCAGAGAACGGTAGATCCCCATGGTGCCGAGGGTGACGATAAACGCCTCGATTTTGCCTTTGGTCGTCACCATGCCGTTAATGAAGCCCGCGCACAGCCCGAGCAGCAGCGAGGCGCCCACGCCAAACAGGATGGTGGTCAGCCCCGCGCCAAACTGCTCAACGAGACTGTTCATCAGAATAATCATCACCCCGGCAATAAAGGCGGCCATCGCCCCGACCGAGAGATCCAGCCCGCCGGCGGTAATCACGAAGGTGGCGCCGATGGCGATAATCCCGATAAAGGCGCTGCGGGTAAGCATGTTCGAGAGATTATCCAGGCCCAGAAACGCCGGGTTGATCAGCACACCCAGCAGCGCAAGGGCGAGCAGCGCAACGAAAGGCCCCCAGGTTTTAAGGTCTATGGAGAAGCCCTTTTTCTGAGGAGTTGGGTTCGCTGCTTTATTCGTTGTTTTGTTATTAGCCATAACGCTGCTCATCGACCACTACTCCCTTAATACCGGATGCGTACTGCATGATTTCTTGTTCGTTAATTTGCTCGCCTTCAAGCACCCCGGTGAGCACGCCAGCGCACATTACCGCCACGCGGTGGGAAAGCCCAATCAGCTCGCTCATCTCTGAAGAGATTAAAATGACCGAGCAGCCCGCCTCGGTAAGCTCGTGGATAAAGTGATAAATCTGGTGCTTGGTCCCCACATCGATACCCCGGGTTGGCTCGTTGATAATCACGATTTCGGGCTCGATGGACATCACCTTGGCGAGCAGCAGCTTCTGCTGGTTGCCGCCAGAGAGTTCGGAGGCGGTGCGTGTCGCCGTGCGCAGCCGGATATCGAAGCGCTGAATGGCCTGTTGGAAGGCCTGCTCTTCACGACGGCGGTCAATCAGCGGGTGGCAGTGAGCGCGTAAATTGAGCAGCGTCACGTTGGAGCGCAGATCCATGTTGAGCACCAGGCCTTTGCCCTTGCGATCCTCGGTGAGATAGGCGATACGCTGATGCACCGCATCGCGCAGGTGGCGCAATACCACCGGCTTGCCGTTGCGCAGCACCTGACCGGCGCTTTTCCCGCGCAGGCCAAGCACGGCTTCAAGCAGCGCCGTTCGACCTGCACCCACGACCCCGCCGAAGCCCAGCACTTCACCTCGCCGCAGGGTAAAGCTGGCCTGCTTAACGGCGCCCGGCACTACAAACTCCCGCGCTTCCAGCACCACTGGCGCATCGGCCGGAAGGTGCGTACGCGGTGGATACATCTCGTTAATTTCGCGGCCCACCATCAGCCGCGCCAGCTCTTCTTTGCTGCGCCCGGCCATAGGCCCGCTATCCACCAAATGGCCGTCGCGCAGCACCGTTACATGGTCGGCAATCTGCTCAATTTCGCGCAGCTTGTGTGAGATATACAAAATCGCCACGCCGCGCTGTCGCAGGCGGGCAACCAATTCGAAAAGCACCTTCACTTCGCTTTCCGTCAGGGTGGCCGTCGGCTCATCCATGATCAGCACGCGCACATCGCGAGTGATCGCCTTGGCGATCTCGACCATCTGCTGGTCTGAAGTACTGAGATCTTTCACTCGGGCGCGGGGATCTACATGGGTTTCAAGCTCCGCCAATACCGTCCGGCTGCGCTCACGCATGGTGCGACGATCCAGCAGCAATCCACGGCGCAGTTCGCGCCCCAGGAAGATGTTCTCTTCCACGCTAAGCTGTTCCGCTAACGCCAGCTCCTGATGGATCATGACCACGCCGTCGGCCTCCGCCTCACCGCTGGAGCGGTAGTGCCGTTGGCTGCCGTCGACCCATACCTCGCCGGAGGTGGGGCGAAGATAACCGGCAAGGATTTTTACCAGGGTCGACTTGCCTGCGCCGTTCTCGCCGAGCAGCGCATGCACTTCGCCCGCCTGCAGGTCGAGATCAACGTCGAATAACACTTGGTTGTCGCCAAACGAGCGGCAGAGCTTGCGTGCCGATAAGAGCATGGAGCCACCTGATTCATTGCTGTTGTTATTATCCGTATAGTGCTTCCAGCATCGATTGATAAAAGCTGATGCCTGATTTACTTTAGGTGCTAAAATAAATATTCGCATATGCAACTTAGGTCGCATTTCGGGCACTGCCTTTGACGCAATAGCGATATAGCCGCTTTTCCATCACCGTTAAACATGGCGACCCTATGGCGCTTCCATCGACTGATACCAGCCGCCTCGACAACACCCTGGCGGTGATCCGTACCCTGCGCGACCAAGGACCGGTGGCACGCACCGATCTGGGCAAGCTCAATGGCATTAGCTCTGCCACCGTCACCTCGATCAGCGCCGAGCTGCTCCAGCAGAAATTGATCAGAGAGCGCCCGCCCGAAACACTCCGCGCCAACGGGCGGGGTCGACCCAAAACCCTGATTGAACTTGCCCCCAATGCCGCCTGCGTGGTGTGCATCAAGCTCTCGATCAATGAGATCCAGTTGGTGGTGGGCGACTTTTCAGGCCAGGTACGCCACAGCGAGCACCACGCGGTGCCCACCTTGACGCTGAGCGCCGACGACCTGGAAGCGTTATTGGAAGAGAAAATCAGCGCTGTTTGCGCGCAACAGCTGAACGGGTTTCAACGCTTGGCGGGGATCTGTTTGGCCGTGCAGGGGGTGGTGTCGTCGCAAAGCGGGGCGATCATCTGGTCACCCGCTTTAAGCTTCCGTAACGCGCCCATATCGGCACGTTTAGCAGAGCGTTTTCACTGCAGCGTACTGCTGGAAAACGATGCCAACTGCATCGCGCGCGTGCTGGCGACCCACCCTGACTATGCAGACTGCCCCAATTTGGCGGTCATTATGCTGGGCTACGGCATCGGCATGTCGGTACTGATTAACGGCGTGCCCTTTCTCGGCGCCAATGGCTCAGCGGCCGAGTTTGGGCATAGTAAATACCAGCCGGAAGGCGCCCTGTGCGCCTGCGGGCGACGGGGCTGTATCGAAGCCTACGCCAGCGACTACGCGCTCTATCGCGCCGCCGTTGACCATTTAGCACTACCCTCCGGCGACAGCGCGCACCCCTCGGAAGAGCAGATGCAGGCGCTGACCCAACTGGCATTACAAGGTAACCCGATCGCCAAACGCATTTATGCCGAAGCTGGCCGAGCGTTGGGCTATGGCATCGCCAATGTGCTGGCGCTTTTCAACCCAGACCTGGTACTGATTACCGGCTCCGGCGTACGCGGCTTCGACGCCATGCAGCCCGCCCTGCGCAGCGCCATTGACGATGCCCTGGTGGCCGAGCTAATGGGCACCACCCGCATTGAAAGCTGCGCCTGGGATCGCGACATGACCTGCATGGGCGGTATCGCCATGGCGCTTCACGCCACCGATGCAGAGACACTTCTGGCTCGCAGTTAATCGGCGTCAGTCGTGATAAACCACGCTGCGCCCGCCATCGATGGTCAGGCAACTGGCGTTGATAAAGGGCGCCTCCTCCGAGGCAAGAAAAACCACCGTCATAGCCACTTCCTCGGGTTGCCCTAGCCGCCCGGGCGGCAGCAAAGCTTCGATGCGGGCCTTCGCCGCGCCGGGGTCATCGAAGGTCTGCCAATGCGCCTCTACCGCCGGGGTGCTGATATAGCCCGGTGCAATGGCATTGACCCGTACCCCGCGTGGGGCGTATTCAATACCCAGCGACCGGGTCAAGCCTATCAAGCCGTGTTTGGCCACCGGGTAGGGAAAGCAGCCGGGAATAATCGAGAAGCTGTGGGTGGAGGCGATATTGATAATGGCACCGCCGCCCTGCTCAAGCATGTCCGGTAATACCGCCCGGCTACAGTACCAGGCCCCTTCCAGATCGACCGCCATACAACGCTGCCAGGCGTCGTCCGGCATGGCGAGCGGCTCATGGAAGACATTCATGCCGGCGTTATTGACCAAGGTGGTCAACGGCCCGGAAAGCTTACGCGCCTGCGCCACTGCGGCCTCCACCGCAGCGCGGTCGGCAATGTCCGCCACCAGGGCTTGAGCTGGGTAGCCTTCGCCACGCAGCGCATCCGCCAGCCGTTCGACGCCATCGCCATCCCGATCCAGCAAAGCGACCTTGGCCCCCTCGCGAACGCAGGCCTCGGAAACGGCACGGCCAATGCCGGTAGCCGCGCCCGTCACCAGGATATGCTTAGCGGTCAGTCTGGCGGTCATTGGGCGTCCTTTCAGATATCAGTGCGAGTGGCGCGGCACCTCAGCGCCCCGACAGCCGACCAGGAAGTCGAAGTCACAGCCTTCATCCGCTTGCAGCACCCGTTCGATATACAGCTGGCGGTAGCCGCCCTGGCTGGCGATGAGCGTTGAGGCAGCGGTGGGATCGCTTTCGGCCAGGCGCGAAGCCAGCTCTTCATCGCTGAGTTCCAGGTGCAGCCGGCCGCTTTCGCAGTCGAGTTCGATCCAGTCGCCGTTGCGGACGGCGGCCAGCGGGCCACCCGCGGCGGCTTCGGGGGCCACGTGCAGCACCACGGTGCCGTAGGCGGTGCCGCTCATACGGGCGTCAGAGATGCGCACCATATCGGTAATCCCCTGGGCGAGTATCTTGGGTGGCAGGCCCATATTGCCTACCTCGGCCATGCCGTGATACCCGCGTGGTCCGCAGTGCTTCATGACCAGAATGTCGTTGGCCTCCACGTCCAGGTCCGGGTCGTTGATGCGCGCCTTGTAGTCGTCGAAGTCCTCGAACACTACCGCACGACCACGATGCTGCATCAGTTCGGCGGTCGCCGCCGAAGGTTTAAGTACCGCGCCGTTGGGGGCCAGGTTGCCGCGCACCACGCAGATGCCGCCATCCGCGGTGAGGGGATTGTCCAGCGGGCGGATGACTTCGTCGTTATATAGTGGCGCGTCCTGGACGTTCTCCCACAGGGTGTTGCCGTTGACGGTCAAGGCGTCTTTGAAGGGCAGCCGGTCGGCCTCGCCCAGGCGTCTAAGCACCGCGGGTAGACCTCCAGCGTAGTAGAACTCTTCCATCAAAAAGCGCCCGGAAGGCTGAAGATCCACCACCGTGGGGGTGCCGCGCCCAACCCGGCTCCAGTCATCCAGCGTCAGGTCTACCCCTATACGCCCGGCGATCGCCTTGAGGTGGATCACCGCATTGGTGGAGCCGCCGATGGCGGCGTTGGTGCGAATGGCGTTGTCGAAGGCTTCCCGGGTGAGGATTTTGGAGAGTTTGAGGTCTTCATTCACCATCTCGACGATGCGGTTACCCGAGAGGTGCGCCAGCACATAGCGGCGGGAGTCCACCGCCGGGATCGCCGCATTGTGGGGCAGCGAGGTGCCCAGCGATTCCGCCATGCAGGCCATGGTGGAGGCGGTGCCCATGGTGTTGCAGGTACCCGCTGAGCGGGACATACCGGCTTCGGCGGCCATGAAGTCGTGGAGTGAAATCTCCCCCGCTTTGACCTGCTCGGAAAGCTGCCAGACCACGGTGCCGGAACCGATATCCTTGCCCTTGTGCTTGCCGTTGAGCATCGGCCCGCCGGTGACCACGATGGTAGGGATATCGCAGCTCGCCGCGCCCATCAGCAGCGCCGGGGTGGTTTTGTCGCAGCCCACCAGCAGCACCACCCCGTCAATGGGGTTGCCGCGAATCGCCTCTTCCACGTCCATACTGGCCAGATTGCGGGTAAACATGGCCGTGGGGCGCAGGTTGGACTCGCCGTTGGAGAACACCGGAAACTCGACCGGATAGCCGCCCGCCTCCAGAATGCCCTGCTTCACGTGCTCTGCGAGTTTGCGGAAGTGAGCGTTGCACGGCGTCAGCTCCGACCAGGTGTTGCAGATCCCGATGATTGGCTTGCCCTGAAACTCATGGTCGGGAATGCCCTGATTTTTCATCCAACTGCGGTACATAAAGCCGTTCTTGTCGGCGGTGCCGAACCACTCGGCGGAGCGTAAGGGGCGCTGGCGCTCGGACATGATGAGTCTCCGTAAAAAACCGGGAAAATGGGAATAAAAGAAAGCTAAAGCGTCAGGTGCCCTGACGGCGGGTCTGTTTCCAACGGTCGAACATCACCGCCAGCAGCAGAATCGCACCGCGCACCAGGTACTGATAAAAGGTCGGCACGTTAAGCAGGCCCATGGCGTTCTGCACACAGCCCATGATCAGCACCCCGACGAGGACGCCCGTGATCGTCGCCACGCCGCCCGAAAGCGCCACGCCGCCCAGCACACAGGCGGAGATCACCGCCAGCTCGAGCCCCATAGAGGTATTGGGATCGCCAAGCCCCATGCGCGAGGCCAGCAGCACGCCGATAACGCCTGCCACTACGCCCTGCAGGCCGAAGACAATAATCTTGAGACGGCGCACGTTAACCCCGGCAAGCGCAGCGGCTTCCGAGTTGCCGCCGGTGGCCAGCACATTACGCCCAAAGCTGGTCATGTTAAGCACCACGCCGAAGATCAAGAAGCAGGCCAGCATGGTCCAAACCGGCAGGGTCAGGCCGAGAAAGGCCGTACTGCCCAGGTCGAAAAAGGCCGGCACGGTAATCATCACCGCATCGCCGCCCGCCGTGATGTAGGCGAGGCCACGTACGAACTCCATCGCCGCCAAGGTGGCAATCAGGGAGTTGATGCCGAACTTGGCAATGACTAAACCGTTAAAGGCCCCCACCGCGCCGCCAGCGACAATGCCGCCGATCACGCCAATAAACACACTGCCGGTGGTCGAGGTCACCACCGCGGCGACCACCCCCGCGAAGGCCACCGTGGAGGCCACCGAGAGATCCACCTCCCCAAGCGCCAACACCAGCATCATGGTGGTAGCCAAGCTGCCGATCAAGGTAATCGAGAGCAGCAGCCCGACCATGTTGCGGCCGGTTAGGAAGTCGGGGATGAGCACCGCGAGTGCCACAAACAGCAGCAAGAAAATAGCAATCAGCCCCGACGTATCCAGCAGCGTACGTAGCGGTTTGATAAGTCCCTGGCGCCCCGCTGGACGCCCAGGTACGGCATTTTCCTCACCCTGGGTTACATTGTTAGTTGTCATGGCGTTTGTCCTGAAAACTGTTTCGAAGAGCGGTATGTTAAAAAATCTATGAAGCGCCGCGCTCAGGCCGGCAGTGCCAGCCCCAGCAGGCGTTCTGCCGTTGCCGACTCGCGTGGCACGATGTCCACCAGCTCGCCGTCGCGCATCACTGCAATGCGGTCGCAGATGGAGCTGACTTCCGCCAGGTCGCTGGAGATCACCACCACGCTTTTGCCCTGCTCGGCCAGATCGTAAAGCAGGGTGTAGATATCCCGCCGCGCACCGACATCGATCCCGCGGGTCGGCTCATCCATCACGAACAGGTCGATTTTTTCGGCCAGCCAGCGCGCCAGAATGACCTTTTGCTGATTGCCTCCCGACAGGGTGCCGATAGGCGTGCGGGGGCCTGGCGTTTTAATGCTCAGTTGCTGGATGTAAGACTCGGCATTGCGCCGCTCCCGCCCGGGGTGGCGAAAAAGCCCCCAGCGCTTGAATAGACGTCGGCAGCTGATATTGAGGTTGTCAGCTACGCTTGCGACCGGGAAGATGCCCTGGGACTTGCGGTCCTCGGGACACATGGCAATCCCGGCGCGAATCGCTTCGCCAGGGTTCTTGAAGCGCCGCGACTCACCGTTAAACTGCACGCTGCCTGCCTTGGGTTCTTCAACACCGCAGACCAGGCGCAGTAATTCGCTGCGCCCCGCCCCCACTAGGCCAAACAGTCCAAAAACTTCACCGCGCTTGACGGAAAAGCTCACCGGGGCTTTCAGGCCGCGGCCTTCAATGCCGTCTACCGCAAATACCACGTCACCCAACGGGCGCTCGCGAAAGCCATATACATCCTCGATATCGCGGCCAACCATCTCACTCACCAGAAGATCGTGGGTCAGCGTCGACATACCCTCGTGGGTGCGGATGTGCTTGCCGTCGCGGAAGATGGTGACCGCATCGCACATCTCGAACACTTCCTCCATGCGATGGGTCACGTAGAGCACCACCCGCCCTTCGTCGCGCAGCCGTTTAATGATGCGCTTAAGCTGGCGAATTTCCTGAATGGACAGGCTACTGGTGGGCTCATCGAAGGCGATGACCTTGGCGTCTCGCAGCAAGGCACGGCCAATCTCAATCATCTGCTGCTGGCCGATGGAAAGCTCGCGCACTTTGGTGGAGGGGTGGATATCCCCCTCGCCAAGGTCGTCAAGAATTGCCAGCGCCTTTTCGCGCAGCTGGCGACGGTTAACAAATCCCCGCTGCGTGGGCAGTTGCCCCAGCAGCAGGTTTTCGGCCACCGACATATTGGGCGAGAGCGTAAGCTCCTGATAGATGATGGCGACCCCTTCGCCCAGCGCTTCCCGGGCGTTGCTGAACACGTGGCGTTGGCCATCGATCCACAGCGCGCCTTCAGCCACCCGGTTTACGCCACTTAGCACTTTAAGCAGTGTGGATTTACCCGCACCGTTCTCGCCCATCAGGGCATGCACCTGACCGGCGTGAGCGGCAAAGCTCACGCCATCCAGTGCGCGTACGCCGGGAAAAACGACGCTAATACCGTCGAAACGTAGATATGGATCTGACATGCTTCAATTCTCCCGCAGACGCTTGCCGTTACAGACACCGTGCTTTACAGACCGAGTTCTTCACGCACTTCTTCCCAGTTATCGCGCGTCATCAACGTACCGGAGGTCTCAGTGTTGGCCTGCGGTTCTTTGTCCTCCGTAATCCAGCGATAGAGATCTTCCGCCGTTTGACGACCGTGCATGGTGGAACTCACCGCCACGGTGCCATGGAAGCCAGTGGGGTTGTCGCGGGAGAATTCCGCAAAGGCCGCACCCGAGCCGTTGATACCCACGCCAATCACATCCTCAGCATCCAAACCATACTGTTCAGACGCCCTGACGCCACCCAGCACACTCTCTTCGTTAAGGGCGTAAATCACCCAATGTTCGAAATCATCCTGCTTTGAGAACACGGGAGACGCTGCCGAGAAAGCCCCACTGGTGTCGGTGCTCTTCTGCGGGGCATCAAAAATATTATCTTCAGGAAAGCCTGATGCCAGCAGTGATTCAGTAGCGCCGTCGGTTCGCTCGACGGCGGTGGGTAGCTCTTCATTAGTGATGCGTAGTGCACCAACCTCTTCTGGATCCCAGCCGCGAGCTTCCATTTCCTCAGCAATGGCATCGCCCACTTGCTGGCCAATCTTGGTGCCCGACATGCCCAGGTGTGGCACGCCTTCCATCGGCTCACCGCTGGAGGTGACAAATTGATCGTCCACGGTAATCACTTTCATGCCGTACTCTTCGGCGCGATTCATAATCGCAGACCCAAGGCGCACATCAGGCGGGCAAATCACAAACCCGTCTGCCCCCTGGGAGTTAAGATTATCAATCGCGCTGAGCACTTCCTGGCCGTCTTCGCCGCCCAGCCGCACCACGTCGAAGCCCATCTCTTCGCCTAACTCGGTGGCTGCTTTTTGTTCATTGATGAACCAGGATTGCTCGGGTTTTTTGACGATAAAGCCAATCTTGACGTCGTCTTCCTGCGCCTGGGCGGATCCCAATGAAGCCAGCATGATGGCGCTGCCGAGGGCTAAACGATTGAATGTCGCTGTGAGTTGCATGGTCATACTCCTGCCGTTTTAGCGGTTGTTGTTGTTGCGAAGTGTTTTGTTTTAAGTGTTTTTATCAGTCAAACGCTTGCTGAGCGGAAAAGCGGTAGACGGTGCGGGAGCGATAGGTATCGCCCGGCGCTAGAGTAGTGCTGGGAAACGCCTCCTGATTGGGTGAGTCAGGGAAATGTTGGGTTTCCAGGGCAAAGCCGGAGCGGTGTTCATAGGCCTCGCCCTGCTTGCCGGTCAGGTCGCCGTTGAGGAAATTGCCCGAGTAGAACTGAATGCCCGGCTCGGTGGTTTCGATTTCCACCATGCGCCCGCTTTTCGGCTCCCATACCTTGGCGGCCAGCACTAACTCATCCGCCTCGGCGTTATCGCGGGACAGCACAAAGTTATGGTCATAGCCGCCGCCGAATTCGAGCTGCTCGTTGTCCTGATCGATCCGTTCGCCGATGGCGGTCGCCCGAGTAAAGTCGAACGGCGTGCCTTTTACAGCGCGAAGCTCGCCGGTGGGAATCAGCGAATCGTTCACCGGGGTAAATTCGGAGGCGTTGATCATCAACTGGTGGTCAAGAATGGTGCCGCTACCCTCGCCCTTTAGGTTGAAGTAGCTGTGCTGGGTAAGGTTAATCGGGGTGGCTTTGTCGGTGACGGCGCGATAATCGACCATCAGCTCGTCATCATCGGTCAAGGTGTAGGTGACTTCGGTCTCAAGCCTGCCGGGATAGCCTTCTTCGCCATCCTCGCTGGTATAGCGCAGCACAAGTCCCGTACCTGCATCGCTCTCGAATGGCTCGGCCTTCCACAACACTTTATCGAAGCCCTGATCACCGCCGTGTAGATGATTGTTACCGTCATTGGTGGCCAGTGAGTAGGTATCGCCATCGAGCGAGAACTGGCCATCCGCGATTCGGTTGCCGTAACGCCCAATGATGGCCCCGAAATAGGGATTGGCCTGGCGATATTCGTCGGAGAGATAGGCGTCAAGCGAGTCGAAACCCAGGGCGATATCGTCGAATTCACCGTCTACATCGGGTGTCTTCAATGACAGGATGATGCCGCCGTAGTTGGTTACCTGCAGCTCGATGCCGTTGGCATTGGTCAAACGATAGACATCGACCTCGCGGCCATCCGGCAAGCGGCCAAACGTCGAGGCCTCGACGCCTCCGTCGCTGGTCGCGCGGGTGTCAGCGTCGTCCTGGGCGTGCGCCGGGGTCATCAGTATCATCGCGGCAAGCGTACTCAGCAGCAGTGGCGACGCAGGTGCCAATGGTTGGCTGTGCGTGAGTGGCATGGGTATCCTCCTTGAGGACGTCATTGTTGTTATTAATTGGTTCTGCGTTCGGCGCTATCATCGCCGATACAGCCACTACATTAGTCATGCTCTGCATAACCATCCAATACACAAAAATGCCAACCTTGATATGCTTATGGTTATCAATAACACCACAAGGCTTATCCCATGGGCGTTCTCGACGACAACTGGTTTCTCGATGCACGACTAAAGTTGCGTCATTTTCAGCTATTTTTAGCCTTGGATGAGCAGCGCAACCTGCATCGAGCCGCGGAGCAGCTCAATATGAGCCAGCCCGCCGCGTCAAAACTGCTCAGCGATCTGGAAGCCAAGCTGGGGATTCGGCTGTTCGACCGCCACCCTCGCGGACTCAGCCCCAACTGGTACGGCGAAGTCGTCATTCGCCACGCGCACAGCGTACTCTCGGCGCTGCACCACACGGGCGAAGAGCTGAATGCGTTACGCGAAGGCAATGCGGGCACCGTGGCGGTCGGCACGGTGATGGCCCCGGCGGTCACGATATTGACTAGCGCCATCGAGCGAGTGCATCGCGAGCAACCCGGGCTTAAGATCAGCGTGGACGTGGACGTCAGCAAGGTGCTGGTGCCGCGTTTGCTCGAAGGCGAGCTGGATTTTGCCATTACCCGGATCCCGGCGGGCGTGGATGCCGAATGGTTCGTGTTCGAGGAGATTGGCGAGGAGGCGTTGTGCTTCGTGTGCCGCAAAGGGCATCCACTAGCGGATAAGACACCGCTAAGCCTGGCGGATATGTCGACCTATCCGTGGTCACTGCAGCCCAACGGCGCGCTGATGCGCCAGCGGGTGGATAGCCTGTTTCTGCATCATCAGGTCACGCCACCCCGCCAGATTGTCGATACCGCGGACCTGCTGCTTTCGCTAGCGCTGGTCGATAAATCCGACACCATCACGGTGACCACCCGCGAGGCGGCCGACCTGCTCTGTTCGCCGCAACGCTTTCACCTGCTGCCGTTCAGCGAAACCCTCAGCGTGCAACCCTACGGGTTAGTCAGCTTACGCCACCAGCGGCTGTCACCCGGCGCCGCCACCTTGATGAGCGCCCTGCGCGAGATTATCGCGCAGGGCCGCTAACCCCAAGACCATCAGGCCATCGCTGCCTACACGCAATAAGCAACCATACAAAAGTTTATGTTGAACAATTGCTACTAATGTTCAACATTAGGTAGCTTATGGGCTTCTCCCAACAGGTTAATCACCACGCTTTCCATAACAATTATCGCTAGGAATACCCCATGCGCCTGATTCAATGTACCTATCAGGGCCAGGTTCGCGCCGCCCTGGTCGAGAGTGAAGAGCAGGTCAGACTGCTCGACTGCGATACCTATACCCTGGCCAATCGCGCCATCAGTGCCGGAAAATCCCTCGGCGATATGCTGACAGACGCGTCAACCGACACACGCCTCGATTATCAACAGCTGGTCGACGACAAGCGCTTGCTGCCGCCGCTGACCCACGCCGATCCGGCCCACTGCCTGGTGACAGGCACGGGCCTTACGCATTTAGGCAGCGCCGACACTCGCTCGGCCATGCACGCCAAAGCCCAGGCCGCCGAGGAGGACATGACCGATTCCATGCGCATGTTCAAGCTGGGCGTGGAAGGTGGCAAACCGGCAGCAGGCAAGATAGGCGCGCAGCCCGAGTGGTTCTACAAGGGCGATGGCGAGTGCGTGGTGGCGCCGGAAGCAGACATCCCCTCGCCCGCCTTTGCCGAAGATGCAGGCGAGGAGCCGGAACTCGCCGGCCTTTACGTGATTGGCGACGACGGCCAACCCTGGCGCGTCGGCTACGCTCTGGGCAACGAGTTTTCTGACCACGTGACCGAGCGCTTCAACTACCTGTGGCTTGCCCACTCCAAGCTGCGCGCTTGCAGTTTTGGGCCCGAACTGCTGATCGGCGATCTACCGGCGCATTTAGAGGGCACCAGCGCCATTCAGCGCGGCGGCGAAACGCTCTGGGAGAAGCCCTTTCTCACCGGCGAGGCCAATATGGCCCACAGCCTGGCCAACCTGGAGTATCACCACTTTAAATACCCGGGCTTCCGTCGCCCCGGCGATGTGCATGTGCATTTTTTCGGCACCGCAACGCTGAGCTTTGCCGACAGCGTCAAGGTGCGCGAAGGAGATCGCTTTGAGATCCGCATCAGCGAATTTGGCCGAGCGCTGCGCAACCCGCTAAGGGTAGACGCAGACGAACCGGCTATCAGCGTAAAAACGCTTTAACTCAATCGCAAAAGCCCTGCAGGAGGATGTATGACTCTGGAAGGTAAACTACTGATCGGTCAGCAGGCCGTTAGCGGCCAACAGGCTGACATTCAAGCCGTCAATCCCGCCACCGGCGAAAAGCTTGACCCCACCTACGCCGGCGGCAGCAAGGCCGAGGTCGAGCGCGCCTGCGAACTCGCCGAAGCGGCTTATGCCAGCTACCGGGAAACCTCGCTCGAGGAGCGCGCTGTCTTCCTCGAAACCATCGCCAGCGAGATCGAGGCAATCGGCGAAGAACTGACCGAGCGCGGCGTCGCCGAAACCGGTCTGCCCGCAGCCCGCCTACAGGGGGAACGGGGACGCACCTGCGGCCAGCTTCGCTTGTTCGCCAGCGTGGTGCGCGCCGGCGAGTGGCTCGATGTGCGCATCGATCCGGCACTCCCCGATCGCGCCCCCATGCCGCGTGCCGACCTGCGCCAGCGGCATATTGCTCTAGGCCCGGTGGCGGTGTTTGGCGCCAGTAACTTCCCATTGGCCTTTAGCGTTGCCGGGGGTGATACCGCCTCGGCGCTGGCTGCTGGCTGCCCGGTCGTGGTCAAGGGGCACTCTGCACACCCCGGCACGTCCGAGCTGGTGGGTCGCGCCATTCAACGCGCCGTTGCCAAGTGCCAACTGCCCGAGGGGGTGTTTTCGCTGCTGTTTGGTTCCGGCAAGGAGATCGGCCAGGCGCTGGTTGCCGACCCGCGCATTCAGGCGGTGGGCTTCACCGGCTCGCGCAGCGGCGGCACGGCGCTCATGGCCACGGCCCAGGCGCGGCCGCAGCCGATCCCGGTGTATGCCGAGATGAGTTCCATCAATCCGGTGTTTCTACTGCCGGAAGCCCTCAAAGCCCGCGGCAAAGCGATCGCTGAGGGATTCGTCGGTTCACTCAATATGGGGGCCGGGCAGTTCTGCACCAACCCAGGGCTGGTGATTGGGGTTCAGGGTCCTGAGTTGGACGCCTTTGTTGAAGCAGCGGGTGAGGCGGTCAAGGGCAGCGCCGCCCAGACCATGCTCACCCCGGGCATTCACGATGCTTACCAGCAGGGCGTTGACCGGCTGGCCAAGCATGCCAAGGTCACCGAGGTCGCACGCGGCCAGGCGGGTGACTCGGCCAATCCGTGCCAGGCAGGGCTGTTCGTAACCCAGGCCGAGGCGTTCCTCAGCGACCCCGCCCTCCAGGAAGAGGTGTTTGGTTCGACATCGCTGGTGGTCGCTTGCGCCAATGTGGACGAGATGCACCGCGTGGCCGCTCAGGTGGAAGGGCAACTGACCGTCACGCTACACATGGATGACGGCGACCTGGCGACCGCCAAGCAACTGCTGCCCACCCTGGAGCGCAAGGCGGGCCGTATTCTGGCCAACGGCTGGCCAACGGGGGTGGAAGTCTGCCATACCATGGTGCACGGCGGGCCTTATCCGGCAACCTCGGATTCCCGCACTACCTCGGTGGGCAGCGCGGCGATTTTCCGCTTCCTGCGCCCGGTGTGCTACCAGGCGTTGCCGGAGGGGTTGCTGCCCGAGGCGGTCCGTGACGGCAACCCTTATGGCGTATCACGCCTGGTCGATGGCAAGCGCGAATAACCCCACGCTATTCGATAAAGGCGTCGGTGGTTTCGCGATGACCGTATAGAAACGCATCGGCGACCTGGCGCAGCGGGGCAATATCCACCTCGCTGCGCCCGCTTGCGATCAGTTCGGCAAAGCGCGCGTAGAGGCCCTGATACTCGCGCTCTTCGGCGTCGACGATCAGCTCGTCATTGATCATCAAACGACAGCCCCCCTGAGTGAGACGCAGACGGCTACCATCGCTGTCGATATACATATCCCAGGTGGGCGGCCCGCTCTGGCGAAAGTCGAAATCAGCCTCGATCGCGGCACCCTGCGGATCGGTGAACGATAGCTCGGCGGCAATAGGGGTTTGCGCATTGCTCGGCACCAGCAGCCGCGCCCGTTGCAGGAAGAAAGGCTGGGGCAAAATGGCGGTCGCAATCGACAGCGCGTTAATACCGGGATCGAAAACGCCCATGCCACCGACCTCCCATATCCACGCCTGCCCGGGGTGCCATACCCGCACGTCTTCCTTCCACACGATCTCGACCCGCTGAACCTGACGTTCGGCTAGCCACTGCTGTGCGTGAGCCACGCCGGGGGCAAACCGCGAGTGCCAGGCGGCAAACAGGCTGACGCCCTGCTCCTTGGCACAGGCCATCAAGTCTTCCACTTCGCTCAGCGTCGCCCCCGGCGGCTTTTCCAACAGCACGTGCTTGCCGCGCAGCAGTGCCGCCCGCGCCTGGGAGTAACGCAGATGCGTCGGCGTGCAAATCGACACCGCGGTGATCTCGGGGTGGGCGTCAAGCATCGCCTCAAGACCTTGATAGGCGGGCAGGTCCGGCAGCGAGGCGAAGGGATCCGCCGAGGCGATAAGCGAGCAGCTCGGTGTGGCGGCAATGGCCGGAAGGTGCTGGTCGCGGACAATCTTGCCCACGCCCACCAGGCCCAGGTTGAAGTCAGACATACGCTTGCCTTTTATGCATGAAAAGCTTGGTTGAAAACCGATTCACAATGTCAGGTGGCCGTTTTAGGAAGCTCGACACTGAGGCCGAGCGAACTGGTGCTGTGTTCAAGACCCAGCGCCGCCGCGGTACCCGCCAATACTGCCTGGGCGGCCAAAAAGGCCTCTCGGGGGCGACGCAGCCGGATACTTTCCATCAGTTGACGGTGGCGTTCCAGACTCTCTTCAGGGTCCGGCGCGTGCTCGTTGGACATGGAGACCAGCATGAAGATGGAGGGGCGCAGAATATGCGACAGCTGTGCCCAGACGATGTTGTGGGTCGCCTTGAAGATGGCTTCGTGAAACGCAATATCGCATTCGCTGTGCAGGCGCCGCTCCTCTTCGCAGGTGGCGTTGCGCAGATTCTGCCCCAGGCCTTCGAAGGCCTCTTCGATGGCGACCAGATCACGCGCCTTGGCACGCTTGGCGGCGGTCATCGCCACATAGGGCTCGACGTCCAGGCGGAAGGCAAGAATTTCGCGCTGAATATCCGGGTTGGGCGCCGCATAGCGGGTCAACCAGTCGGTCACCTGAGCATCAAGAATATGCCACTCGGAGTATTCGCGTACCTTGGAGCCATGGCCGGAAATCCGCTCGATAATCCCGGCATCAACCAGCTGGCGCAGGTCACTGCGCACCGCCGAGCGATTGATGGCAAAGCGTTCGCACAGGTCCATTTCACGGGGCACGAGATCACCGGGATGATAACGCCCGCCGAAGATTTCCTCGGCGAGATGTTCGGCGATACTGGGGCGAGGTAATGGCTTGCTGGGAGATGACGTCACTGCGATAAGACCCTGTTTCGATTCCTCTCGATCATAACGTATTTGACCGGTCTACTGTTACCGGCGGCGTCGCGTCGAGCATTGCCCGCTGCCTCAGTTCAAGGCGCCGTTCGTAGAGTCCCTTGGCCAGCAGCGTACCCAAGACGAGGCCGCCGCCCAGCAAGGCCACCGTCGCGGGCTGCTCGCCGAGTATCCACCAGGCCAGCAGTGTACCCACCACCACTTCCAGCAATATCAGCAGGCCCACCTCGGCGGAAGGTAGATACAGCGGTCCACGTTGCAGCAATGTAACACCACAGGGCACGATCACCAGGCACAACAGAATGACGACGGCCAGTTGGGGCGTCGCCGGCAGAGTCGGCTCACTGCCGGCAAGCCAGAACAGGGCGGCCACGCTACCCACTACCAGGCCGTTGAACGCCAGCATGGGGCTCATATCCACCCCCGGACGGGTACGGCAGAGGGTGAAGTTAATCGCCAGGGTGGTCGCCGCCATCAGCGCAAAGGCGTTACCCAGCCAGGAGCCTGCGCCTGCGTCGTCCAGCGCGATCATAGCAATGCCCGACATGCACAGACAAATCGCCAGCCAGGTGCGCCTGGGCAGTCGCTCCTTGAGGATGATCCAGGAAAGCACGGCGGCGATTAACGGAGAACTGGCGAGTATCATCAGTACGTTACCCGCCTTGGTGTACTGGTTGCCCAGCACGAAACCACAGGTGGTCAGGCTGAACAGCAGCGCCACGGCGATACCCGTCCAGCCGCAGCGACGGTAGGCCGCCAGGGTGCCGCGCCCATAGCGCAGCAGGGCGATAAGCAGAAAACCCAATCCGGATAGATAACCGCGCCACATCAGAATTTCCGCATCGGGCAGATCGGCCACCTTGATCAACAAGGCATCCGGCGCCATGATCAGCGCGCCCCCAGCGGTCAGCAGCAGCCCCTGCTGACGATGAGACAAGGTACCCCACAGACTCATTTAGTGGTTATCCCTGGGCGGATGCTGGCGGGCCACATCACGGTACTTGGAAGCGGGCGCCAATGTCATGCCGCGATCCAGCGGCTCGACCATGCTGCGCTGGATCTCCTGCCAGGGCGTCTGGTGCCCGGGATAGCGGTAGCCGCCCTGCCCGGCTAACCGCTCGCGCCGCGCCACGATTTCACTGACGTCGATCATCAGCTGCACCTCGCCGCGCTTGAGGTCGACCCGCAGCCAGTCGCCGCTTTCCAGCAGCGCCAGCCCACCGCCGGTGGCGGCTTCAGGAGAAGCATTGAGAATCGACGGCGAGCCCGACGTGCCCGACTGGCGGCCATCGCCCAGACACGGCAGCGATTCAATGCCTTGTTTGATCAGCGCTTCCGGCGGCTGCATATTGACCACTTCGGCACCGCCGGGGTGGCCTACCGGGCCGGCGCCGCGCATTACCAGAATGGTACGTGCATCGATATTGAGCGCCGGGTCATCAATGCGGGCGTGGTAATCTTCTGAGCCATCAAACACCACCACTTTGCCTTCAAAGGCGTCCGGGTCGTTGGGATCGTTCAGGAAGCGCTCGCGGAAGTCTCGGGAGATGACGCTGGTTTTCATCAGCGCCGAATCGAATAGATTACCCTTGAGATTGAGGAAGCCCGCGTGCTCAACCAGTGGGTCGCTATAGCGACAAATCACATCAGGGTCTTGGGTTTCGCGGCCCTGCAGATTATCGCCTAATGAACGACCATTCACTGTCAGCGCATCGCCGTGCAGCTTACCCGCCGTTTGTAGCTCGTGGAGGATGGCAGGCACGCCACCGGCACGGTGGAATTCTTCGCACAGGAAGGCGCCTGCCGGCATGACGTTGGCCAGCAAAGGGATTTCATGGCCCAGACGCTGCCAGTCGTCGTTATCCAGCTCGATGCCTGCATGGCGGGCGATGGCATTGATATGCACCGGCGCGTTGGAGGAGCCGCCCAGCGCCGAACACGCCACAATGGCGTTCTCGAAGGCGTCCCGGGTCAGGATATCCAGCGGGCGCAGGTCCTCCCAGACCATATCGACAATCCGCGTACCGGTGTCGTAGGCCACCATCGCGCGCTCTTTATAGGGGGCGGGAATCACCGCTGAACCTGGCAGGCTCATGCCCAGCACTTCCGCCATGGAATTCATCGTGGACGCGGTGCCCATGGTATTGCAGTGGCCAATCGAGGGCGCCGAGTCGCTGGCGCGGGAAAGGAACTCGGCGTAGTCGATATCCCCGGCTGCCAACCGCTTACGTAGCTCCCAGATGATGGTGCCCGAGCCCACCCGTTTGGCGCCGCGCCAGCCGTTGAGCATCGGCCCACCGGACAGCACGATGGCGGGAATATTCACCGTTGCTGCCGCCATCAGTGCCGCCGGAGTGGTCTTGTCGCAGCCGGTGGTCAATACCACACCATCCAGCGGATAGCCGTGCAGCACTTCAACGATGCCTAGATAGGCGAGGTTCCGGTCCAGCGCGGCGGTAGGACGCCTCACGTTCTCGTGAATCGGGTGCATGGGGAATTCAAACGGCACGCCGCCCGCCGCGCGAATGCCGTCTTTGACCCGTTTAACCAGGTCAATATGGTGGCGGTTACATGGGGTTAGATCAGAACCTGACTGACAGATACCAATGATCGGCTTACCGCTGGTCAGCTCATCCAGCGTGATGCCGTAATTCAGGTAGCGCTCGATGCATAGCGCCGTAGTGCCGGGGTGGTCTGGGTTGTCGAACCAATAACGTGAACGCAACTGCTCTGGAGTTATTCGCTGAAAATTGGCCATGGTGCCGCTCCACGCCTAGAGTAAAAGCAAAGGATAAAAAGCGTGCATCAACCACTAAAGCTGCGCCGCCAACACTGTCGTTTTAATCGCCTACTGAATTGCGCGTAAGTAGTTGCTACGACGGTACGCTTTCTTCCCGGAAACGTCGATACATACAAAAGTATATGTTGAACATACAGACAAAACATTCGACATTTAGCTAAGGGTTGCGGCATTCATCCCATCTGGGAAAGTGCCACTTACATACAACAACAATAGCCACCACGCTGTAGCCCGCTTGAAAAATCCCCTTAGCAAAGCGGACTGCAGCACGCCAGGAGAGTGATAACTATGACAAATCTTTGGAAACGCACCCTGTTAATGACCGGTGCCACACTGTTCAGCTCAACGGCCGTTTACGCGCAAACGCCTGACCTATCCGACCCGCCCGACATTGAGGGAGATGTGATCACCGAGGATCTCGGTTCGCATAATATCCGCGTGGGTATTGGCTTAGCCGAGTCTTCTCCGCTGTATATCTCTACGCAGCATTTCGGTGACATCCTTTCCGAGCGTACCGAAGGGCGGCTGACGGTTGATGTATTTCCAAACAGCCAGTTGGGCGACGATGCTCAAATGATGGAGATGCTACAAACGGGGACGCTGGACATGACGATTCCATCGACCTCACCGGCCACCAGCTATGTTGAGGAACTGGCCGTTTTCGACCTGCCCTTCCTGTTCCCCACGCGCGAAGCCGCTATAGCGGTACTGGAAAGCGATGTTGCCCTTGATCTACTGGATAAATTCGAAGACTCCGACATTAAAGCGTTAGCCTACCATGAGAACGGCTACCGGCAGTTGACCAATAGCGAGCGGCCTGTCGAGTCGCCTGAAGACGTGGCTGGCCTTGATGTCAGCGGCCTCACCATCCGTACCATGGAAAACCCGGTGCAATTGAGCATTTGGGAAGCACTGGGCGCCAATCCCACGCCGATGGCCTTTGGCGAGGTTTTCTCCGCCCTGGAACAAGGCGTCATTGATGGTCAGGAAAACCCCTGGAGCACCATCCTGACCTCCAATTTCAACGAGGTACAGGACTACGGCTCTGAAACCCGCCACGTCTATACTCCCTTCATCATCATGATGTCCATGCGTACCTGGGATAAACTTGATCCGGCCTACCAAGAGCTGATTGAAGAGGCCGCTCAAGAGGCAGCCGCCTATGAAATCCAGCTCGCCACTGAGTACGACGAATGGGCGCGTGATCAGCTTGAAGAGAAAGGTATGGAGATCACCCGCCTTGATGAAGAGCAAATCAAAGCCTTCCAGGAAGCTGTGCAGCCGGTTTACGACGAATGGACACCGGAAATCGGTGAAGACCTAGTCACTGAAATACAGGATATCGTCGAATCAACCATGTCGGACGAATAAGCGTCTCACTGTGTTCCTGCTGTTAGATACGACAAGAGGCCAACGCCTCTTGTCGTGCTGTTATCTGTCTCTGTGGAGAGATCATGGACATATCCGACACGCAAATCCCTGATACGGCGGCTTTTTTAGACGACCCACAACGCCGCCCGCTGGAGATCGACACCGAACAGCGCCGCGGGCCCGCACTGTTTCGCTGGCTGACCTTGGCCATGGAGCATCTCATTGCGGCCTTGCTGTTAGCGTTAATTGTATCGGTATCCGTCAATGTGGTGGGGCGCGCCGTGTTTAATAACTCCGTGCCCTGGGCCGATGAACTGGCCCGCATGCTCTTTATTTGGCTGATTTTTATTGGTGCCGCCGCGGCTTTCGCGCGTTATGAGCATATTGCCGTTGATATCTTAGTACGCCGTCTTCCCCCTCGCGCAGCGCATATGCTGTATCTGTTACAGCACGTGATTATCACCCTGTTAATGGGTGTCATCATTTGGGGCGGTTCGTTGGTAATGGTGCGTGCCTCTGGGCGAACCGCGATCCTTAACGTGCCCTGGAGCCTGGTCAACGTCTCAGTAGTACTCTGTGCGATCTTTATTGCCGCCGTGGCGATTTGGCGCGCTTGGCAGAGCATTCAACAAATACGCTCGCCTGACGTTGCGACTACCCCCGATGGAGGCCGCTAGACCATGCTATGGATATTTCTCGGTATTCTTTTTGCCTCGCTAGCCCTGGGCCTGCCGATTGCCTTTGGCCTGGGCATTGCCGCCGTGATCATGGCGCTGCTTTCAGACATTCCGCTGTCCATTCTGATTGAGCAGTCGGTTCGCGGGGTCAATAGCTTCCCGCTTCTGGCGATTCCGTTCTTTATCATGGTCGGCGAAGTGATGAGTAACGGTGGTATCGCCCGGCGATTAATGGAGTTAGCGGGGGCCCTGGTAGGCTTCGTGCGCGGCGGTCTCGGTCAGGTGGCGATTACTGGCTCTATGTTCTTCGGTGGGATTAGCGGTTCAGCCGTGGCGGACACTGCCGCGACCGGGGCGATGATGATTCCCTCCATGACCAAGCAGGGCTACACCGCACCGCAGGCCACCGCGATCAACACCGTTTCGTCGGTCATCGGCATTATCATTCCACCTTCTATCCCATTGATTCTTTTCGGCATCGTGACCGAGACGTCAATTAGCCGCCTGTTTATTGCGGGCATTGTGCCGGGTGTATTGATCGGTTTTGGGCTCATGGTCACGACGTTCATCATGGCCAGCATAGGGCACGCCGGTCAGACCCGTAAGTTCCGACTCGATGTGCTATGGCACGCCTTCAAAGCGGCGTGGCTGGCATTGGCACTCCCGTTCATCGTCATCGGAGGCATTATTGCAGGCGTCTTTACCGCCACCGAGGCCGCCGTCGCTGCACTGCTTTACTCGCTGTTTATCTCACTGGTGGTCTACCGCGAATTTAAGATTACTGAGCTATGGGGCATGCTGATCCGCACCGCCCGTTTAACCGGCATGGTCTTGCTGCTGCTGGCCTTTGCCACCGTTATCGCCTGGTTTTTAACCATCAATATGGTGCCGCAAACGCTGGTCACCCAGGTTCAGGCAATCACCCAAGACCCGTTTTTGCTGCTGTTAATCGTTGCGGCTTTACTGCTGCTGATCGGGTTTGTGATGGACCTGACACCCGCCATGGTGATCATGGCGCCGATGCTGACGCCCATTGTCGAATCGGTCGGTATCGACCCGGTCTACTTCGGCGTATTGATGGCGTTTGTCCTGGGTATCGGCCTGTTGACACCGCCCGTGGGCACCTGCCTTTACGTCGGTTGCGGGGTTGGCAGAGTGTCCATGGAACAGCTCGTTAAGGCCATGCTGCCCTACTACGCCGCCTTGCTGGTGGTGCTGGTCATCCTGATCGCGTTCCCCGGTATTGTAACGTGGCTACCTAACCTTACTGACGTAAGCGGCAACTGATGGCTCTCAAAGTATCAACCACGGGGCGGCGTATCCTCGCGCTTTAAGCTTTCGTCATCCAGCACGCTCAGGAGAACTTCGCAGAAAATCATCAAGGGTACTATTCAGGGACGGCTTCGGCCGTCCCTTTTACGTTTCATGGCAGATCACACGATGTTGGCAATGACCAGTAACTGGGCCATACTCAAACAAACATCATCCTAGCATCCTGTCATACCATATGACGTATCGTTAGCGATGCGATGACCGCCACCTACACGGTGGCTCTTGCAACAAACTGATGAGCGATCATCACCGGATCAATAACAACAGCACCGGGAACCGCCATGCGACTCACTAACAAGACGGCCCTGATCACCGCCGCGGGCCAGGGCATCGGCCGAGCCACGGCACTGCGCTTCGCCGCCGAGGGCGCGCAGGTCATTGCCACCGACCTCAATGCTCAGAGCCTGGCCGAACTGGCCGCTATCCCCGGCATCACCGTGCGCCAGCTCGATGTGCTGGACGCCGCTGCCATCGAGACACTGGCAAACGAGATTGGCGCGGTCGACATTCTCTTCAACTGCGCCGGCTACGTGGCCAACGGTTCGCTGCTGGATGGCAGTGATGCCGACTGGGAACTGTCGCTGTCGCTCAACGTGATGGCAATGGTGCGCCTGATTCGCGCCATGCTGCCGGCCATGCTCGACAACGGTGGCGGCAGCATCATCAATATGGCCTCGGTGGCATCGAGCCTCAAAGGGGTGCCCAATCGCTGTGCCTACGGCACCAGCAAAGCCGCAGTGCTGGGCCTGACCAAGTCGGTCGCCGCCGACTACATCGGCCAGGGCATTCGCTGCAACGCCATCTGCCCCGGCACCGTGGACTCGCCCTCGCTACGCCAGCGCATCGGCGAGCAGGCCAAACGGCAGGGGCGCGAGGAGGACGATGTCTACGCCGAGTTTATCGCCCGCCAGCCTCAGGGGCGTTTGGGTAGCCCGGACGAAATTGCCGCTCTCGCCACCTATCTGGCCGCCGATGAGTCCGCTTACACCACCGGTACCGCTCAGGTCATCGATGGTGGCTGGCTGATCTGATCTCCTGAACGACGAACCACACGACACCCAAGGAACCGACCGATGAAACTGCTACGCTTCGGCCCGCGCGGCCATGAAAAGCCCGGCCTGGTGGATGACAACGGCATCATCCGCGACCTGTCAGCCCACGTCACCGATCTGGCCGGCGAATACCTTGACCGACGCACCCTTGAAGGGCTGGCGGCAGTGGATGCCACACGTCTTCCCGAAGTGCCCGCCGATAGCCGCATCGCCCCTTGCGTCGCGGGCGTGGGCAAGTTCATCTGCATTGGCCTGAACTACTCCGACCACGCCGCTGAAACCGGCGCACAGGTGCCTCCAGAGCCGGTCATTTTCAATAAATGGACCAGCGCCATCTGCGGCCCGAATGACGACGTAATCATTCCCCGCGACTCGAAGAAGACCGACTGGGAAGTAGAGCTTGGCGTGGTGATTGGCAAGGCTGGACGCTACATCGACGAAGCCGATGCCATGCAGCATGTCGCCGGTTTCTGCGTGGTCAACGATGTCTCCGAGCGCGAATTCCAGCTCGAACGCAGCGGTACCTGGGACAAGGGCAAGGGCTGCGACACCTTCGGACCGCTCGGCCCTTGGCTGGTTACCCCCGACGAGGTGGCAGACCCTCACCAGCTCGACATGTGGCTCGAGGTGGATGGCAAGCGCTACCAGGACGGCAACACACGCACCATGGTCTACCAGGTGCCGTTTCTGATCAGCTATCTGAGCCGCTTTATGAGCCTGCAGCCAGGCGATGTGATCTCCACCGGCACCCCGCCGGGTGTCGGCATGGGTCAACAGCCGCCGGTTTATCTCAAACCTGGCCAGCGCATGCGCCTGGGCATCGAAGGACTCGGCGAGCAGTACCAGACCGTCGTTGCCGACCAACGCTGATCCAGGAGGCCGAGATGCGAACCGTCGTATGCGCTGAACCGGGTCACATGACCCTTGAACAGCGCGACCCGCCGAGCTGTGGCGAGGGAGAAGCACTGCTGCGTATTCGCCGCATCGGCGTGTGTGGCACCGATATTCACGCCTATGGCGGCAATCAACCCTACTTCAGCTATCCACGCGTGCTCGGCCATGAACTGGCCGGTGAGGTCGTCGAGGTGGGTCGTCAGGGTAACGCCGAATTGATCGGAAAGCGTGCCTACGTAATTCCCTATCTGCATTGCGGTGAGTGCCGCGCCTGTCGCCACGGGCGCAGCAATTGCTGCCAGCGGATACAGGTGATCGGCGTGCATCGGGATGGCGGCATGTGCGACACCCTGGCGGTGCCCCTCGACCATCTGGTGGTTTCCGACACGCTCTCGCTCGATCAACTGGCGCTGGTCGAGTGCATGGCCATTGGCGCCCATGCGGTACGCCGCAGCGAACTCAGCCAGGGCGAATTGGCGGTGGTGTGCGGTGTCGGACCCATCGGCATGGGCGTGGCCCAAATCGCACGAGAGCGCGGTGTACGGGTGGTGGTGATCGACACCAACCCTGAGCGTCTGGCGTTCTGTCGTGACAAGCTCGGTCTCGAACTGACCCTGAACCCTGCCAAGGACGATATCGATGCCGCTCTGAAGGGCTTGAGCGACGGCGAACTTGCCGATGTGGTGTTCGATGCCACCGGCAACCCCGCCGCCATGCAGGCCGGCTTCGACCTGGCAGGGCAAGGCGGGCGCTACGTACTGGTGAGTATTGTTAAGGCCGATATCTCGTTCCATGACCCCGATTTCCACCGCAAGGAGCTGACCCTGCTGGCCAGCCGCAACGCCACCCGCGCTGACTTCGACCAGGTGACCCAGTTGATGGAAGGCGGTCGCCTGAAGGCCGATGCGATGATCACCCACCGGGCCGAGCTGGCCGATGTGCCCGAGCGCATGCCCGCCTGGTGCATGCCCGCCACCGGCGTGGTCAAGGCCATGATCGAACTCGATGACAACAACCCACGCCCCCGCGCACCTGGAGCCTTGCCATGAACCAGACCATTGCCAGCGATAGCGGCCAACTGGCCACCCTGCGTGTGCATACCGCCGACAATGTGCGTGTCGCCCTGAAGGACCTGCCCGCCGGGGCCGAGATCATCGACGGTGGGCAGCGAATCACGCTCACCGAGACGATTCGTCATAAGCACAAGTTTGCGCTCAACGCCCTCGACCCCGGCGATAGCGTGATCATGTACGGGGTGACCGTGGGCCGCGCCACACGTCCTATTGCCCAGGGCGCGGCCATCACCACCGAGAACGTCGAGCACAGCACTGCCAGCTCAACGCCACAGGCCAAGCGCGGTCGCTGGCAGGCGCCTGACGTCACGCATTTTCAGGGCGCTACCTTCGATGGCTATCACCGCCCGGATGGGCAGGTCGGCACGGCCAACGTCTGGCTGGTCGTCCCGCTGGTGTTCTGTGAAAACCGTAATATCGAGGTGCTGCGCCAGTGCGTCGCCGACGCGTTGGGCGAGGACCCTTTCCGCGATTACAAGCAGCTGGCCCGGGAGCTGCTGCATGGCGACGCCGGCGAGCCCTCACCGCCGCCCCGGGAGCAACTGTTTCCCAATGTCGATGGGGTACGCTTCCTGACCCACACCCTCGGCTGTGGCGGCACGGATGGCGATGCGCAAGCGCTCTGCCAACTGCTTGCCGGTTATATCTGTCACCCCAACGTGGCCGGCGCGACGGTGCTAAGCCTTGGCTGCCAGAAGGCGCAGATCGACATGATCAAGGCCGCCGTTCAGGCGCGCGACCCCAAGGGGCTGCGCCCGGTGCACTATCTCGAGCAGCAGGCAAGTCTCAGCGAGCAGGCGCTGATACGCGAGTCCCTGACCACCATCTTCGATGGGTTGGCCACGGCCAATCAGGTCGAACGCGCGCCCGCGCCGCTGTCGAAGCTGAGCATCGGCGTGGAATGCGGCGGCTCGGACGGCTTTTCCGGACTTTCCGCCAACCCGCTGGTCGGCGCGGTGATCGACCGCCTGGTGGCGCTGGGCGGCAGCGGCATTCTCAGCGAGTTTCCGGAACTGTGCGGCGTGGAACACGAGCTGATCGCCCGCTGCCGGGACGACGCGGTCGCCGAGCGGTTCAGTGAGCTGATGACGGCGTACCAGCGTCACGCCGCACTGGTCGGCGCCGATTTCTCGATGAACCCGTCACCCGGCAATATCCGTGACGGCCTGATCACTGACGCCATGAAGTCCGCAGGCGCGGCCAAGAAAGGCGGTGACAGTCCGATCGTCGACGTGCTCGACTATACCGAACCACAGACCCGCGCGGGCCTCAGCCTGCTGTGCTCGCCGGGCAACGACGTGGAGTCGACCACCGCGCTTGCCGGATCTGGGGCCAACCTGATCATGTTCACCACGGGGCTGGGGACGCCCACCGGCAATCCGGTCACGCCGGTACTCAAGATCGCCAGCAACAGCGCGCTTGCCACGCGCATGAGCGACGTCATCGACTTCGATGCCGGGCCGATCATTCGTGGCGAGGTGGAAATAGCCGAGCTGGCCGATCGTTTGCTTGAGATGTGCATCGAGACGGCATCTGGGCGTTACCGGCCGCGTGCGGTGTCGCTCGCCCAGTACGATTTTATTCCCTGGAAGCGGGGCGTGTCGCTGTAGCCTCACTCATCATCGGCTCAATCGGGAGTGGGCGTGAGCCGCCGCTTGAGCTGCATGTAGGTGCCATAGTGGCGGTCCAGATGACGGCGCATCGCCGCTTCGGCGGCGTCCGGATCACGCGACTCGATGGCTTCGACAATTTCGGTGTGTGCGGCCGTCGCGGCCTTGTCTTCATCTTTCTGTTGCAGCACCTGGGCGCGTCGGTCGTCCAGCCATTCCGACAGCGCGACGTGGATGGCATCGAAAATCGGATTCTGGCCAATGCTTGCCAACACGCCGTGAAAATCGTTATCGGAGCGTTTGAAGCGGGCTTCGTCACCGATCGCGTCGCGGTTGTCGGCAAGCGCCGAGCGTAGGCGCGCCAGGTCATCGTCGCTGGCGTTAAGCGCAGCGTAACGCGCCAGGGATATCTCGAACATGGCCCGTGCTTCCTGAAAGTACTGCTGGCCATCGGGTTTGGAAAGCAGCTGCCGGGTAACCCCGGAAAGCCGCGACATCACCGCCTCGGCGGTGGGGCGAATCACCCGGGCACGGGTGCCGCTATTGATGGCAATCAAACCAAGCTGCTGGAGGTGAAACAGCGCTTCACGCACCGCCGGTCTGCCGACACCAAACTGCTCCATCAACTCTCTTTCTGAGGGCAACTGGTCATTTTCACTCAGCCGCCCCTCGAGAATCTCCGCCTCAAGCTGTTCAGCGACCTGTTCGGACAGCGTTTTACGCTCGATCCGGTATCTGCTCATAGGCAGTCACCCCTGGTTAGCCTGGAATTTCCCGCCATTTTACTGCATTTTTGACCGCTGTCTTTCAAACGAGCCTTAAACCTAGCTGGGATAGCGGCGCAATACCGAACTGCTCGGCGATATCGGCATAGGCTATCTGGTTGGCGGAATCGAGCGGAATGCCTTCTACATCGCGCCGGGCCTGGCAGCGCCATTCCCGATCACCCGGGGCCAGCACCTCGGCTCCATCCGCGGCGGGCTGGGCACGCAAGTCGGCGAGATAGTCGGCCAGTCCGCGGGCAAAGGTGCCTGCCTCGGTAAACGCATCGGGCTTCATGGCCAGAAAGAAATGCCCAACGCCGCGCGGCGTCGACATATCCGGCCCGCCCATGGGCAGCAGCCTGAAGCCGTGCTGCATGCCCGATAGCGTTGAGCTTAAAATCTCTGCCATGCCGCCAAGCCCAGCGCCCTTGAAACCAAAGGCACTGCCGCCCAAGGGTAACAGCGCCGCAACCTCACCGGGGTCGCGACTCACTTCGCCGGCGCCATTGGCCGCGACCTGATCCGGCAGTTCGCGGCCAATGGCGCCGTACTGTTGAACGCGGTTCCAAGGAATCGAACTGGTGGCCATATCCAGCAGGTAGGGCGATTCCCCCGCCACCGGTGCGGCAAAGGCAATGGGATTGGTGCCGTGAAAAGGCCGCGAGCCATCATGCAACAGCACAAACGGGTCCGAGTTACAGAACGCCATCCCCAGGTAGCCGTTTTTGGCAGCCGCCAACGCGTAACACCCCGCCGCCCCGAAGTGGGACGAGTTGCCTACCGCCACGGCGCCCATGCCTGTGGTCTCCGCCATCGCCATGGCATGCTCCATGGCGGTGTAGCCCGCCAGGTGGCCAAGCCCATCATCGGCATCTAAAAAACCCGTTGCCGCTAAGCGTTGGTGAAAGTGCATGTCAGGCGAACCCTTAATACGCCCACCTTCGAGCGCCTGCAAATAGTGGGGCAACAGGCGTAAACCGTGGCTGTCGGTGCCCATGCGCGAGGCGGTGACCAGCGCACGAGTTACCGCATCTGCTGAGACTTGGTTAGCCCCAGCGGCGGCGAGTGCTGCCTGCATAAAGCGAGTGAGGTCTTCACGGGCGACGCGAAAATCAAGCGAAGTGTCCGTCATTGTTCGATCTCTCCTTGGCACAGTATGCTGAGAATCGGGATGCAGCAAGTTCGTTATCAGCGGTAGATCAGCGTGGGTAACCACATAGAGATCGCCGGGATAAAGGTCACCAGTAGCAGGCAGATTACCAGCGGGATCAAAAACGGCATGGTGCCGCGCATACAGCGCTCAAAGCTGACGTTGGAAACTCTGGACAGCACGTAGAGCACCATGCCCACTGGCGGGGTTAATAGACCAATCATCAGGTTGAGCACCATGATCACGCCAAAGTGAACCGGGTCCACGCCCACCGCTACCGCCATCGGAAGAAGCACTGGCACCAAAATGGTGATCGCCGCAATGGTTTCCATAAAGCAGCCGACGAGAATCAGCACGATATTGGCCATCATCAGCACCGCAACCTTGCTGTCGGCGAACGGGCCCATCAGGGCAATCACGTTTTGGGTGACCTGATTGCTGGTAAGTATCCAGGCAAAGATCGACGCGGAAGAAACAATAAACAGAATGACCGCAGTGGTTTCGATGGTTTCCATGCTGACTTTAAGCAGTTTGCGCCAGGTCAGTGTGCGATAAACCACCACGCCCAGTAGCAGGGCGTAGAACACGGCGGCCACCGCTGCCTCGGTGGGTGTGAAAGCACCGGTAATGATGCCACCAACGATAATGACCGGCGTCAGTAGCGATAAAAAAGCCCGCTTGAAGGTATGGCCAAGGACGCTCATTGAGAACACTGCATCGCGGGTGTAACCGCGCCGACGCGAGATAATAAAGATCATCAGCATCAGCATGGCGCCCATCAACAGACCCGGCAGCAACCCGGCTGCAAACAGCTGGCCCACCGAAGCGGACGCCATGACCCCGTAAATCACCATGGGCAGGCTAGGCGGAATAATCGGCCCGATAGTGGATGAGGCGGCAGTAATTCCCACCGCGAACTCTTCATCGTAGCCGGCGTCTTTCATGGCTTTTACTTCAATCATGCCAAGGCCGCCGGCATCGGCGACTGCCGCCCCCGACATGCCTGAAAACACGATACTGGCGCCGACATTGACATGCCCAAGGCCACCACGCATCCAGCCCATCAAAGCCTTGGCGAAATTGAAGATCCGCTCAGTAATGCCGCCGTTGTTCATTAAACTGCCAGCGAAAATAAAAAACGGAATCGCCAGCAGCGGGAAGCTGTCGATGCCGTTAATCATGCGGTGCGCAACGACGATGTTGGGTATTTGCCCGGTGATCAGCACAAACATCAAACAGGCCCCCGCCAAGCTAATAGCGATGGGCACCCCGAGCACCAGCATGGTAAACAGCGCGAAAAACAGAAAAGCGAGATGGTAGCCCATCAGCGGTAAGATGACGCAGCCAAGCACCGCCAGTGCCGCTAGTAGTGGAGATACAAGCGGCGTTTGCCAGCGCATCACGGAAAGTCGGGACATAGCAGGCCTCTCGATAGAAATGGCACGGCGGGAAACCACCCCTCACACGTCATGGGGACTCGCTCGATATTTCAGGTAAAGTCGCTGAACGGTGCGCATAGCCATTAATACAAACGCAGCACACACCGTGAAATAGATAATGCTCTTGGGCAGGTCGATGGAAACCATCAAGCTGTTGGTACGCGATGCCAACTGAAAGGTGATCCAGGCCATCGCGATGTAGAAGATCAAGCTGACGATGTTGACCAAACCTTCCATCAGGCGTGCCTGCCACCCCGGCATATAGTGGTAGAAGAACTCCACCATAATATGACTGCCATTGCGGGCGGCCAGCACACTGCCCAGAAACCCCACCCCGATCAGCAGGTATCGAGCGATTTCCTCGGTCCAGCCAATTGAGTCACCCAGTATGTAGCGGCTAAAAAACTGGGCAAACACCACCAGGATCAACGCCCAGAAAATGATCAGGGTTACCAGGTCTTCAACCCGGTAGTCACTTAGTCTGAAAGGGGTATCGTCGAAAGCAGATTCAAAATCCACCATCGGATCAACAACTGGAGGGGGATCTTCCGGTGAGTTTCTCATGACGCAAGACTCCAGGCACTCCGCTCACCAGAGCGGAGTGCTGTCGAAGAGTAAGATTACTTGCCGATTTCCTGAAGGCGCTCGTAGGTTTCCTCGTCCCAGGTGGCGGCATCACCGTTATGTTCGGGAACAACGGCGTCACGAAAGACGTCGCGATCCACCTCGTTGATGGTGTTGCCCTGCTCCTCGAACCAGGCAACCAATTCTTCCTCAGACTTGAGGATATCCTTGGTATTGTTTTCGGCGGCTTCTTGGAACACCTCTCGGAAGATCTCGCGATCCTCTTCAGATAGCTGATCCCAGCGCGGCCCACCCACAATGGTGATCAACGAGTCGGTGATATGGCCGGTCAAGTTGATGTAATCCTGCACCTCGTGGAAAGCTTTGGCCCGAATGGTTGGTAGCGGGTTTTCCTGGGCGTCCACCACACCTTGTTGCAACGCAAGATACACCTCGTCAAACGCAATAGGCGTAGGATTCGCGTCGACCGCTTCCGGCATCATCATATACATCGGCGCGTTGGGTACCCGGATTTTCAGCCCTTCCATATCGGCAGGTTCATTGATCGCCTCGTTGGAGGTGACATGGCGTTCGCCGTAGTAGTTGAGCGCGATGGGGACGTTACCTGTTTTATCCTCGTAGCCCTGGGCAATTTCCTGGAACAGGTCGCTATCGGCAAAGGCCTGCCAGTGGTCGAAATCGCGGAACATATAGGCAGCCCCTGCGATGCCAATGGGGCCATAGGCGCGGCCAGCAAACTGCGTGCCGGTATAAATAACGTCTACCGTACCAAGCTCCAGACCCTCGTTGATGTCCTCTTCTTTACCCAGCGAAGAGGCAGGGTGGACTTCCATGGTGTAGCGGCCATCGGTACGTTCTTCGATTTCATCGGCAGCCCACAGTGCCCACTTGTGGAAGGGTTCGGAGGTTTCATAAACGTGGGCAAAGCGAAGTTCTTCAGCGGCCTGGACGGTCCCTGTAATGCCGATACCCGCTGCGATCAACGCGGCGGTCAGCAGGTGGGCCTTGTTAAGGCGATGTTGGCGTTTGTGGCTCATCGTGTACTCCTCACAATCATTGAATTTGTTGTTGGCGATTGTTGCGGGTGGCGTCAGCCGAAGTAACCGACCATCTTGCTGTATACGTATCATACCACCAGTTTCAAACCTAGTTGGTCGCCTGCAATCTAGCAACCATCCAGATAAGAATTTTAGTAGTACTTATGATGGTTCATGCTGCGGGCTGAGCTGATGGTGCAAACGCACCAACAATTGCGTCTCGCCAAAGCCCCCCGCCTTGGTCATGACGCGCCGCAGAGGATCGCCATCCGCATACCCCAGGGCCACGCCGGGAGACCACTCGGCTTCAACGGTGATATAGCGCACTCCCTGCCTTGCCAGCACTGCCATGGCGATATCCCCGCCGGTCAAAAACAGCAAACGCTCTTCGTTTTCCTGCCAGGTGGCGATAATCGACGCCGCCTGCCCCGCCATCGCCTCGGCGACCTGGCGGGCAGAGCGCGGGGGCACGCTGCTACCAGGCACGACCACACGGGCATCCAACGCCCTGCGATTACCCAGGCGAGCACAGCGGGCTGCCGCCGTTTCGACGTTCGCTTCCACAACGGTCAGGTCGGGCACTTGCTGGCACAGCTGGCGAAGCTGCTCAGTCGCACGGGGGCTGCGCGACCCAATGGCATACAGCACCGTTTTCACGCTATCCAGCGAGCGGAACGCTGCGTCAGGAGCCCCGAAACAGCGCTGGGCGATCGCCTCGGCGAGCCCAGCCGCTCCCGCCAGCACCCGGCTGGCACCGTCACCGATGGCGGCGTCATAAATGGCCAGGAGTTCATCATCACCTGCGGCATCGGCGATGCAGTCGTCGCTCGGGAGCGGCATTGGCTGCCCCGGGCAATAGCGCTCAAGCGCCAGTCCACTGGCGGCAAAGGCCTCATCAATCGGGCCGATCAGCGGCCTTGAACAGGCATCTTGTTGATAGGCCGTGTCTCTCAGGGGTACGCCCTCGACCCACACTTCAGCCCCGCGCACGACCCGCCCCTGCGTGGGCACTGCAGGCGCCAGCAGCAAAGGTATCCCCAGCGCCTCCCGCAGTGCCCGACACTCGGCAACCACCTGACCTCGCAGCGTCGAATCGATTTTCTTAAACCACTGCTGCGGGTGCACACGCTCGAGCAGGTACACCGCTTTCTTCACGCGAAGCGCCGCTTCTTCCGCCAGTAGATGGCGTGAGGCGGTATTGACGGCGATGACCGCCGGCCACTCGCCCTGCCACGCTTCGAGCGTCTCCGCCAATACGTCCAGGCTGAGGACCACCCGTGCGTCTGCGCCACGCGTGGCAAACGGAGCGGAGGCATCCAGCGCGCCCGACAGGTCGTCGGCAATGATCGCCAGCCGACAGTTGCTCATGGCGGCGTGCCATCACTGACCAAGCGACGGGCATAGGCAATCGCCGAGCCCATATTGGTGGCGTCGGCTTTACCCTGCCAGGCAATATCGAAGGCCGTGCCGTGATCCACCGAGGTGCGCTGAAGCGGCAAGCCGAGGCTGACATTCACCGTAGTATCGAAGGCGATCAGCTTCACCGGGATATGCCCCTGATCGTGATACTGGGCAATCACCAGGTCGAATTCGCCCTTCGATGCCCGGTAAAACACCGTGTCCGCCGAGATCGGCCCGCTCACATTCAAACCGCGCTCGCGCAAGCGCGCCACCGCCGGGGCGATACAGCGGCTGTCTTCATCGCCAAAAATCCCGCCTTCGCCGCAGTGGGGGTTGAGCCCGGCCACCGCAATACGCGGGTCATGCATGCCCAGTGCCACCAGGTGCGCATGCCCGGCTTCGACGGTGTCGATGATGCGCTCGGGCGTGGCGCGTTCAATGGCCTCGCGCAGCGATACATGGGTCGAGACATGCAACGTCGAGAGCGTTTCCGATGCCAGCAGCATGAACGATGAGGGCGCGTCGGTAAGCGACGCCAGCATCCCGGTATGGCCGTCGTAATAGTGCCCGGCGGCATGCAGGGCCGCCTTGTTGAGCGGCGCGGTGACGATCACCTGCGCCCGGCCAGCCTGAACGAGCTCGACGGCCTTGTGGACGCAGCGAAATGCCATATCCCCCGCGCCCGCACTGATCTGGCCATCGGGAATTTCGACCCCAGGCGCGCTTTCCACAACGCCAATGGCCACGCCGTCTTCGCTCTTCGTTACCTGCTCGTACGGCACGAACTCAAGCGCGGCGCCAATGCTCGCCGCCGCCCGGCGATAGATTTTCGGGTCGCCGACCACCATCACAGTGGCACGCTCGGCCGCGGACATGACACTCAGCGCGCGACAGATAATCTCCGGGCCGATACCGGCAGGGTCACCCATGGTGATCACAATGTCATAGCAACGAGATGTGCTGTTCATGGCATCAACTGCCCGCCGTTGACCTCAATGATCTGACCGGTCACGTAACCGCTCAGCGTGTCGGTGCCGAGAAAGACATAGGCACCGACGCACTCTTCCGCCGTGCCCAGGCGCCCCATGGGAATCGACGCCCGGGCAGCGTCCAGATGCGCTTCGTTCGAGTGGCGCTCATGAAAATCGGTGGCAATGGTGCCAGGCGCCACCGCGTTGACGCGGACATTATCCCCCGCCAGCTCCTTGGCCATGTTGCGCGTGATCGTACTCACGAAGCCTTTCGCCGAGGCGTATAGCCCACCCCCTTTCCCACCCCCATTGCGTGCGGCAATCGAGGTGGTGTGAATAATGTTGCCGCCGCCTCCACGGCGAAAATGCGGCAGCGCCGCCCGGCTGGCCATGACCACCGAGCGCACATTGAGATCCATGACCCGGTCGTACTGGTCATCGTCCATTTCCTCCAGGCTGACCCGGCCCAGCATGTCACCGGCGTTGTTGATCAACAGATCCAGTCCACCCAGGCGTTCGGCGGCGTCATCGACCAGCCGCCGTGTCTCGCTGGAATGACTGACGTCTGCCTGCAGGATGAAGGCCTCTCCCCCTGCATCGCGAACGGCCTGGGCGACGGCCTCGGCGGGCGCCTCGCTGCTGTGGTAATGCACCGCTACGTGCGCGCCCAGCGTCCCCAGTTGCTTGGCGACCGCCGCGCCGATCCCTCGGCTGGCACCGGTGATGAGTACTCGCTTGCCTTTCCATTCATCGAACATACAACGCTCCTAACGTTTTTTGTTTTTAAGCCCCAAAACGCCCTGACACTTCGGGATGAACCGCTAGATGTAACTATCGACCCAAAACTATCGACCCGAAATAGCGCAGTGCGCTAGAGTTAACAGTAACTGGCATACCTGTCATACAACATAGCATCTATAACAGGATAGGCGATGGCGCTCTAGTCGCCAGTCGTCCACCCTTGGTTAACGGCTGCTATTGATGACGATTGTGAATGACGACCGGAGACACCCGTGCAACCACTCTCTATGAATGACATTCTTCCCACTGACCTGGAAAACGCCTTGCTGGTCGGCCGCGTTTGGCAGGATGAGACGGGGCCGTCGCTGGTGACGGTGAAAAACGGCCAGGTGATCGATATCACCGCGTTTGGCCCCACCATGGCGGACCTGCTGGAGCGCGACGACGCGCAAGATATTGTGCGGCGGGCGGAAGGCCCCGAGCTGGGTAGCCTCGAGGCGCTGCTGGCCAACTCCCAGCACTCTCAATCCAAGCCGCCCTACTTGCTGGCTCCGTGCGATGTGCAGGCCGTTAAAGCCTGCGGTGTCACCTTCGCCGTCAGCCTGATGGAGCGAGTCATCGAAGAGCAGGCAGGCGGCGATTCGGCCAGGGCGGCTGAGCTGCGCGACGACCTGCAGGCGCTGATCGGCAAAGATCTTTCCAAAATCAAGCCGGGCTCTGACGAGGCGATGTCGCTTAAAAAGGCCCTTCAGGCGCGCGGTGGGTGGTCCCAATACATGGAGGTCGGCATCGGTCCGGATGCGGAGGTGTTTACCAAGGCCCAACCGCTGTCATCGGTGGGCTTCGGCACCCCGGTGGGCCTGCACCCGTCCTCGCAGTGGAACAATCCAGAGCCGGAAATCGTCCTGGCGGTGGACAGCCGCGGCCAGGTGCGCGGCGCCACCCTGGGTAACGACGTCAACCTGCGCGACGTGGAAGGGCGTAGCGCCCTGCTCCTCGGCAAGGCAAAAGACAACAACGCGTCCTGCTCCATAGGTCCCTTCATCCGGCTGTTTGATGACCATTTCGATATCGACAGCGTGCGCAACTGCCAGGTCTCGCTGCGCATCGAAGGCGAAGACGACGACTTCCTGCTCCAGGGCGAGAGCGATATGCGCGAGATCAGCCGCGACCCGCTTGATCTGGTCAGTCAAACCATCGGCGACCACCACCAATACCCGGATGGCTTCATGCTGTTCCTGGGCACCATGTTCTCGCCGATTCAGGATCGCGACGGCGAAGGTCAGGGCTTTACCCACCACCTGGGCGACCGCGTCACCATTGCGACGCCGGCACTCGGCGCTCTGGTCAATCCGGTAGGCAGAAGCGACCAGCTACCGCCCTGGACCTATGGCATTCGCGAACTGATGCGCCACTTAGCGCGCCGTTAAGGCTGTTTCTGTCAATCAATACGCCACCCACCTCAACGCCAAGGAGAGCACAATGACAACCATAACCCGCGTCGAGATCCAGGATATCCGTTTCCCCACTTCGCGCTCGCTGGACGGCTCGGATGCCATGAATGCCGCGCCGGACTACTCCGCTGCTTACGTCATCCTGCATACCGATGACGGCAGTCCTGAAGGCCATGGCCTGACGTTCACCATCGGCCGCGGCAACGAGATCGTGGTCACCGCCATCCAGTCGCTGGCACCGCTGATCAAGGGCCGCACGCTAGCTTCGATGACCGACAACATGGGCCATTTCTGGCGGGAGATTACCGGCGACAGCCAGCTACGCTGGATCGGCCCCGATAAAGGCGCCATTCACCTCGCCACCGCCGCCATCGTCAACGCCGTATGGGATATGTGGGCGAAAAACGAAGGCAAGCCGGTGTGGAAACTGCTGGTGGATATGACGCCGGAGCAGCTAGTGCGCTGCCTCGACTTCCGCTTTGTGACCGATGCGCTAACCCCGGAAGAGGCAATCTGTTTGCTGCGCCGTCAAGCGTCTGGCAAAACGGCGCGGGAAGCCGAGATGCGCCGCGATGGCTACCCTGGCTACACCACCTCCGCAGGCTGGCTGGGCTACAGCGACGAAAAAGTGCGCGGCTTGGCCCGGGAGGCGCTAGCCGAAGGCTGGACGCATTTCAAACAGAAGATTGGCGGCGATATCGAAGAGGACGCCCGCCGTGCAGCGCTGCTGCGCGAAGAAATCGGCTGGGACAACGTGCTGATGATGGACGCCAACCAGGTGTGGGAAGTCGACGAGACGGTCACCAAGATGCGTCGCCTGGCTGAATTCGACCCGCTGTGGATCGAAGAACCCACCAGCCCTGACGACATTCTTGGCCACGCCGAGATTCGTCAGCGCGTGGCGCCTATCGGCGTGGCCACCGGCGAGCACTGCCACAATAAAGTGATGTTCAAACAGTTCTTCCAGGCCGATGCCATCGACTACTGCCAGCTCGATGCGGCGCGCCTGGGCGGACTTAACGAAGTGATTCTCGTGACGCTGATGGCCGCCAAGTTCGGCGTGCCGATTTGCCCCCACGGCGGCGGCGTTGGGCTTTGCGAGTACACTCAGCACATCTCGCTGTTCGACTATATCGCGGTCTCCGGCAGCCTTGAGGGGCGTGTACTGGAGTATGTAGACCACCTTCACGAGCACTTTATCGACCCGGTGGTCATAAAGCGTGGCCGCTACCAGGTACCCGAGGCGCCGGGTTACAGTATTGCCATGCACGCAGAATCCCAAACGCAGCACCGCTTCCCTGAAGGGGCTGCCTGGCGGGAAGAGGCCTGATGAGTGACACCACTACCTTTCTCAATGAGCTGACCAACCTCCTCGGCGAGCGCGGATTAGTCCGCGAGCCCGAAACCATGGCGCGCTACACAAGCGACTGGGCGGGCGATACGCTCGGCATGCCGCTGGCCGTGGCACGCCCGGCGACTACCGCGGACGTCGCCGAGGTCGCCAAGCGCTGTTATGAGCATGGCATAGCGATGACGCCCCAGGGCGGCCACAGCGGTCTGGTGGCGGGCGCCCTGCCTGACGCGAGCGGCCAGGAGCTGGTGATCAGCCTGGAGCGCTTGAATAGCGTACGCGCCCTCGACCCGGTTAACTTCACGATCACCGTGGATGCGGGCTGTATTCTTGAGAACGTTAAGCTGGCAGCTTTTGAGCACGACTGCGACTTCCCTCTCTCGCTGGGGGCCCAGGGCAGCTGCCAGATCGGCGGCAATATCGCCACCAATGCGGGCGGGCTCAATGTGCTGCGCTACGGCATGATGCGCCAGCTGGTGCTGGGGCTTGAAGTGGTACTCCCCGACGGGCGCCTTTGGAATGGCCTTAATGCCCTGCATAAGGACAACCGCGGCTACGATCTTCAACAGCTGTTTCTGGGCAGTGAGGGCACCCTGGGCATCGTCACCGGCGCCGTCCTCAAGCTCTCGCCGCGCCCGACCCAGAGCCGTACCGCGCTGCTGGGCCTGCCCTCCGTTCAGGCAGTAATCGACCTCTACGGTCTGGCACGCCGCGACTGCTGCGACTTGCTGACCGCTTTCGAGTTGATCCCCCGCCGCTGTATCGAGCTGGCCATGGAAGCGACCCCCGAGCTGCGCGACCCGATGGACAACGCCTACCCCTGGTACGTATTGATGGAAATCGCCGCCACCGGGCCGGTAGATCTCAGCTCAATGCTGGAACAACTGCTCGAAGACGGCATGGAACGCGAGCTGGTACTAGATGGCGCATTGGCGGCAAGCGACACCCAATCCGCCCAGCTATGGCAGTTCCGCGAGAGTATGCTGGAAGGCCAGCGGCGGCGTGGCGAGCATCTGCGCACCGATATCTCGGTGCCCATCTCGGCGATCTCCGACTTCGTCACCCGCGCAAGTGAGGTCGTCATGGCAGCCTCCCCCGAATGCGAGATCATTGCCTACGGGCACGTGGGCGACGGCAACCTGCATTTCAATATCCTGCCGCCCACGTCCATGGCGGACAGCGACAAGAAAGCCCATCTTCATGAGCTGGAGAATCGACTGTTTGACGTGCTCGACGACTTCCACGGCAGCATCAGCGCCGAACACGGCATTGGCCGCACCAAGCAAGCGCCTTATCTGGCAGGGCTTTCACCGGTCGAGCGGGAACTGGTCAGCGGCATTAAAGCGCTGTTTGATCCCAAAGGGCTGATGAACCCCGGAAGAATTTTGCCGGCCAGGGAGTAAACCACAGCGCGGCATGCATTAGGTTTTGGTTCATCACTATCTGAAACGCGCGGCCAGATCGCGTAGCGCATTGGCGTAAAGCAGCGTATCAATCCCCACGCCCACAAAGGTGCAGCCCGCCGCGATATAGCCGCGGGCGGCCTGCTCATCCACCGTCACAATACCCGCCACTTTTCCTGCGGCGCGTATCCTGGCGATGGCATCGTTAATCGCCGCTGTCACCTCCGGATGGCTGGCGTTGCCAAGGTGGCCCATTGAGGCTGATAAGTCCGCCGGGCCAATAAACACCCCGTCGACACCTTCTACGGCGGCAATGGCATCAAGGTTGGCAAGCGCCTGGGGGCTCTCCACCTGCAGTATGAGACAGATTTCGTCATCGGCGCGGGAGAGGTAATCCTCGGCCTGCCCCCAGCGTGAGGCACGCGCCAGCACATGGCCCACCCCGCGAGTCCCGCGGGGTGGATAGCGCGTGGCCGCCACCAGCTCGGCGGCCTGTTCGGCCGTTTCCACCATGGGGATCAGCAGGTTCTGCACGCCAATATCCAGGTACCGCTTGATCAACACGGTGTCGCCGACGGGCGGGCGCACGACGGGGTGGCTATCGTAGGCAGCAAGCACCTGTAGCTGGGCAAGCAGGCTCGACAGATCATTAGGCGCATGCTCGGCATCAAGCAGTAACCAGTCAAAACCCGCCGTGGCGGCGATCTCGGCAGTATAGGCATTCGCCAAACCGAGCCAGATTCCCGTTTGGGGCTGGCCCGCTATTAGCTGTTGTTTAAAGGTATTGGACGGCATTTTCATATGGGCCCCTTGGCATGATAAAGCCAGCAAAACTCGCCCAGCTAAGCGCCAAATAGCCAGCGATGCAAGGAAGAAAGGCCTTGTTTGGCGGCCTCAACCTCAGCCGATTTCTCCTTGCATTAAAATTATCAGCGCGCGATGTCGGCATGTAACGCTTGCCAGCATCACTGCCCCACCCATTCCTTGGCTAGCGTGCGCTCTTCAGGATCATAACGGTATACGGTGATGCCACCGTCAAAGGCATGGCCGATGACTAACAGGTTGGCGTCAGGTGCGGAGTCGATACTCAGGTTGCGGGAGTAGTTATTGACCGAGGGAAAAGGATCAGTGCCCAAATCAAGATACGCCTGGGGCCAGGGGTTGCCTGCCTCGAACAGAGCGGCATAGGTTTGACTAGTGCCATCACTACGATAATGGCTATGGCCGATGCGTAAGAACTCCTCACTGCCATTGATAAAAGCAATGGCAATAGTCGTTGGTGTAGCTAACGGGCGATAAATACCATGTTCATCAGGCTTTTCCTTCCTTGGGACATCAATTAATTCACTGGCATCCCAATAATCTTCTTCTGGTAGCCCATCTGGCAAATCATCTAACAAAACACCGCTATCATAGTCAGCCATTCTGTGGCGTTCTTGAGGTTCATCCGTATTCCAGAAAAGCCCGATGGTATTCTCGTCACCGCTGACCACCCACTGACCGTCCGGGCTAACGGTGGCATAGGTTTTGGATGAGTTGCCCGGCAATTTAGCTACGGGTTCCAAAGTATCAATATCCCATAACGTCACCCCGCCGTAGCTGGAGGAAAAACGAAAATCGTCCTCTTCCCGTACCGGCAGGGAGTCGTCAAGCTCTCCCCCTGGGCTTCCCGAACCCCCAGAGACAAAAAAATCGCCGCCCATCGAGAGGTTCAAGACCTGCCCGGTGCCGGTAAAACTGGGGCTTTGGCTGTCGCGCAAAACGGGGCGTAACGCATCGCCATGCCCATGGTAAATGTTCCAGGTTTGATTACTGGAAAGGTAGTGCTCTCTATCGGCAGACATCACATGCCCATAGGTCGTGAAGTGCTCAAATTCCTCAATCACCTCGCCATCTACGCGCTGTACATACACTACATCATCTTGATCCTGCCATAGAAACGCATCACCTTCGGGGATAAAATAGGCACTATAAAGGTTCGCATTATCAGACAGTTGCTCTCTCTTCTGGGCGTCTATATCCCATAGCACCAGCGCGCCGTCTTCGTGGGCAGAGATCACATAGCGACCATTACTAGAAACACTGAGCGAGGTCACCGGCTCCAGTCGGCTAAGCGTCATCCAGAGCCAAGCAACAACTCCAATGACCACCAGGATGATAACGGCTAGCTCGCGGCGGCGGTGTTTGGCGCTCGCGACGACGCTTGCCAACGTCACCTCCCCACCCACTCCTTGGCTAGCGTGCGATCGTCCGGGTCGTAACGGTACACGGTGATACCGCCGTCAAAAGCGTGGCCAGTGACCAGCAGGTTGGCGTCGGGCGCGGAGTCGATACTCAGGTTACGGGAGTAATCATTGACCGAGGGGAAAGGATCAGTGCCCAAATCAAGATACGCCTGGGGCCAGGGGTTGCCTGCCTCGAACAGGGCGGCATATGTTTGGCTAGTGCCATCACTGCGATACTGGCTGTAACCAATACGGAGGAACTCCTCGCTGCCATTGATAAAGGCCAAAGCGATAGTTGTCGAAGTGGCTAAAGAACGAATTTTCCCCCATTTATCTGGTTTGCTGGACTCGGGCACCGAGATTAACTCGCTTTTATCCCTATACTCGTTCTCAGGTAAGCCCTCTGGCAGATCTTCGAGAAAAATACCATGATCATAATCCGCTAGACGCTTGCGATTTTCTGGCGTATTTGTATCCCAGAAAAGTCCAATACCATTCTCATCACCACTGACCACCCACTGCCCGTCCGGGCTAATGGTGGCGTAGGTTTTGGATGAGTTGCCCGGCAATTTAGCCACGGGCTCCAAGGTATCAATATCCCATAACGTCACCCCGCCGTAGCTGGAGGAAAAACGAAAGTCTTCTTCTTCCCGTACCGGCGGGGAGTCTTCAAGCTCTCCCCCTGGGCTTCCCGAGCCGCCGGAGACAAAAAAATCGCCGCCCATCGAGAGGTTCAAGACCTGCCCGGTGCCGGTAAAACTGGGGCTTTGGCTGTCGCGCAAAACGGGGCGTAACGCATCGCCATGCCCATGGTAAATGTTCCAGGTTTGATTACTGGAAAGGTAGTGCTCTCTATCGGCAGACATCACATGCCCATAGGTCGTGAAGTGCTCAAATTCCTCAATCACCTCGCCATCTACGCGCTGTACATACACTACATCATCTTGATCCTGCCATAGAAACGCATCACCTTCGGGGATAAAATAGGCACTATAAAGGTTCGCATTATCAGACAGTTGCTCTCTCTTCTGGGCGTCTATATCCCATAGCACCAGCGCGCCGTCTTCGTGGGCAGAGATCACATAGCGACCATCGCTAGACACGCTTATTGAAGTAACCGGTTCAAGCCTTGTTAGCATAAGTACGCCGTAATAGGCCAAGGCCAATACAGTGCCAACAACTATTACAAGAGCGATAATTTTTTGTTTATTCATAGCGACCAAAACGCGATTCCTCCTTGATCCGATCAACAATCCCTTCCTGATAGCTTTTCTCAAACACCTCATCGCTAGGGATTTTCATTCCCGAGTGATCAAATAACCAGAGAGTCTGGTTGACGAAATCAAAAACCTTTCTATCAAGCCTGTTTCTTACGAAGCTATTCTCGATTCTGACCCCGGCAAACCCAATACTCCCCAGCGCTGCGCGCGGCGCTTTCCCCGCTCGCCAATTCCTGCCCACCAGCCACTCCAGGGTATCGATATAGTTGGCGGCTTGCTCTTCGCTCACCACGGCGTGTTGGGCGAGCGGTGCCAACAGGTCATAAGTGGGCAAGGGATCGCCGCTGGCGAGTGCCGCTCGGGCTTCCTCAATCGCAATCTCTCTGAATGTCTGCCAAGCCCGTGCAGCGCGGTCCTCACCATAAGGGTCAGGGCCGACCGGCATGGGCTGAGACGCTGGCGGACTCACCGTATCGGCCGGGGCTTTATCGCTGTAGTAACGGATGAGGGGCGTTGATAGACCGGCGGGGAAAATCCACCACTTTTTGCCGTAGGCGCCTCCCGCCGAACCGATGAGTTCATCCAGCATATCGTCGGCGCTGAAGATATCTTGCACCCAACGTGCGCCCCGCAAAGCGGGACTGGTGACTTCAGCTACCTGTTGCCAGAAGGAACGTTCGTCCTCAGGCGGCGGCCCGAGGATGCCATCTTCCTCGGAGTGCAACACCACCACCTTGCGCGCTGCCTTGTGGGCGTCGGGGAAGACGCCCATGCCCAACGGGTGGCTGTCCTGCGAGGCATCGTTGATCAGCGCATTATCGGCAACCGCCGGTTCCCATAAATAAACGTTGTCGATCCATTGGTGGCGCTCCTGCTCACCGAGAATATTGAGGGCCGTGAGTACCACGCGCGCGCCCAGCGAGTGGCTGATGATATTGATGGCAATGCCTGCTTCATCAAGCTGTTCAAGCAAAGCGACCAACCGCCGCCCTGCTGCCATCGCATTGAGTTCGGCCTGGAAGAAGTCGACGCTGCCCGTATCGCCAAACCAGGCGATGCCTACCATGCGGGTGTAGGGTCGCCAGTCTTCTTCGGTCATCCCCGCCGCACGGTTGAGCTGATGTTCCATGTGAACGAACCAGTTATAGGCGCCGCTGCCGTTGCAATATTCCTCACGGTATTCATCCGGCCTATTTTCGGTCGGCGTATGATAGAGATTGTTCGCTATCTTTCCTCTAGTGACAGGTACTTGGATATCCACCTTGTCGATATCTTGAAAAATGGTGGCGCCACTGGCCGTATGGGCAGTGGTTAATATCGGTTTCGCACTGATATCGCTGCGTTTCTCCCAGGAGGCAAACGCGCCATACTGACCCAGCGGCACATTGTAGCCATGCAAGAACAGCGTGGCGTTGTTGCCCGCCAAACGCAGCTGTTCCAGTTGTTCATCACTCAGTAAGTCGGCCTCGGGTGAGGTCATTTCATCGCGCAGATTGAGGCTGATAGGCGGAGGCAAGTAGGTGGCCTGGATCGTCGTTTCATCCATAGCAATATCGACTTCCGGAGGCGCCGCCGCTGCTCGGCATGGATCCAGCGGCTCATCGTTGACTGCCACCAAATGCTGACCATGGGCATCCATTAGTTGCCAAGCGACCTTGTTAGGCGCTGCCCCTTCATGACGACTTACGCCCTCGGCATCAATGGTAGCGTCGACGGTCTTTCCGGCAGAATCAACTAACCTGACGCTTGTGCCTTCCGGTAGATAACGCCCCAGCGTATCGCGATGCACAATCAAGACGGTAACGCCCACGCTACAGTGGGCAGGCATCGTGACGCCCGACAGGCTTGTTCGGCTGGGCTGTAATCGCGGGGGCGAGAGGGTTTCGGTCATCGGGGGTCACCATCAGTTTCTGCTAAAGGAGCTTGCTCATTGACCAGCGTTTGCAACTCATCCAGCAGTGCCTGCCGGGAACCCTTATGTGCCTTCAGTTGCTGCATATGACTTGGCGAGAGCAGCGCAAGATAGTCTGACGCGGCAAGGAGGCTGCACCCTTCCCAGCGCGCAGATTCCGTCGTAAAAGGCAGCGCTTCCATTTGCTGGAGCCATTGCTGCACGAGCGAAGTTGAAAGGCCATGATCACTGGCCAGCTGCTGGCAGAACGCTTGATCCCGGGTCCGTTGCAGGGCCTGTTCGTGGTCAGCTGTCAAGATGAACTTGCCCAGCGGTTCATCACCAGGCGCTGGTGAGTCAAGCCGCCATGCCTCACCGTTGGCAACGCCCTTCATGGCGATGACCGGGCCCAGCAGTGCGTGAGTTTCACCCTCGGTCAATACACTGGGCAACCCGGCATATAGCCGTGAATCAGCATAACGAAACAGGGCAGGAGGCCCTGTTGGCCGCTCGACATGGGTTAATTGCCGGTAATGCGCAGCGACTTGCGAAAGGGTTGCATCGCTATGCAGCGCAATCGCGGCACCCTGCTGTACCCAACGTGATGCAGTTTCATGGGCGCTAGCCGTTGAAAAGCTCATCAGGATTGGCCCTTGTTGCGCATGCTGGGCGTAGGCCGTTTGCAAATACAGCTGCTCGTAGGCGGGGCGTTCGTCTATTTCGAACATTTGCCGCAGCAGCTGTGGATAGAGTGCCAAGTCGATCAAATAGAAAACCGATAACGGGAGCGTGCTTAGCGACATGGGCACTGATCCCCCAAGGCGCATTGATGAACATTATCGCTGCTGCCGTCCTTCAGCCGTTGGCATACCTCAACCACCGCGGCACCTTGCAAGGCAGCCGTCATCAGTTGGTCTTGCTGCAAGGGGGCAATGCGCTCATGGCGCTCGGTTGCTACATGCCCTGGCAATAGGGCATCAATTACCGCCTGCCCACTTCCCACACCGGGGCTACCCCCAGAGTTGATCTTGACCTGAGCACCAACGATGGTAATCCCGCTAGGATCAAGTTTGACGAAGCTTCCCCCAGCCTTGAGGGTGATTTCTGCCCCGGCATCAATCACCGTTTTGCCGCCAGATTTTTGATGCACTTCCCGTCCTGCTTCCAGCAGGTGCGCTCGGCCGATCTTTTCGTGGCGGGTGCCGTCGATGATCAGGTGGTCGTCGCCGTCTACCTTCGTATGGCGGTTGTTATGCACCGTGTGGTGATCGTCGCTATCGATCTCGCTGATGCGGTCGTTATGCACCTTGAGGTGGCTGTCGCGGCGGATTTCTTCAGTGCGGTCGTTGAGGGTTAATAACTCCAGGTCTTTCTGGGCGTGGAGCCATATCTGTTCTTCGCCCGCTTCGTCTTCAAAGCGCAGCTCGTTGAAGCCCTCGGCCTTGTGGCTTTGGGTGCGCAGCACCGTGCGGGTTTTGTGTTCCGGCAGCGGGTAGGGCGCGGTATTCACCGCGTGGTAGGTACGCCCGGTAACCAGCGGCTGATCCGGGTCGCCTTCCAAAAACGAGACGATGACTTCGTGGCCAATGCGCGGAATGGCAATACTGCCATAGCCGCCGCCAGCCCAGCCCTGGGCGACGCGAACCCAGCAACTTGCCGTGTCGTTGGGTTCGGCGTAGCGATCCCAGGGGAACTGTACTTTGACCCGGCCGTGCTCGTCGCAGTGAATTTCTTCGCCGTCGGGGCCGACCACAAAGGCGACCTGGGGGCCATCGACGCGGGGTTTAGGGTTGGGCGTGGCCCGCCAGGGGGCATCGCCGGGAATCAGCGTGACCTGGTTGTGGTAGCGGGTCATACCGGCTGAATCACTTTGCGTTATGCCGTCTTCTTCCAGCGCCTGGGGCTGCTCGCCGACGTGGCGTACTTCAATGGCCTGCCAGTCGCGGTTGAGGCTGTCGGTGTCGTGGTCGGTCAGGCTAAAGCGCAGGCCGGGGGCCAGTTCGGGGAGATCGCTTTCGGCACTGGCAGTGATGGCTTCACGACGCAGCTGTTCCAGGCGAATACGCGTAAACGGCTCGCCGGAGGCGTCCTGCTTGTAGCGGCCGGGGTAGTCGTAGTGTTCGTAATCCACCTGCTGGCCGTGCTGCTCGACGTCCCGGCCCAGATGGTCATGCAACTGCGCGTAGGCGGGGTTCTTGAAGCTGTAATCCTTGAGCGTGGCGGACGAGCTTGCCACCCTCGCGGTATGGCTGAATTTGCGCACATGGCGCATGGGCGCGGTACCGCCTGCGCGGCTGTGATAGCTGCGCTCGCCTAGGCTAGTGAGTAGCTGCGGGTCGTCGGCAAACACCAGCCGATGGGCGCCGCCGTCGCGTTCTTCAAATTCATGGAAATAAAACAGCCCCTCTTCGGCGGCCAGGCGCTCGATAAAGGCGAGGTCGGTCTCGCGGTACTGCACGCAGTACTCGCGCTCGGCAAGCTCGCGGGTGACCGCAAAAGCCACGTCGCGGATGCCGCGCTCGTCGCACAGCGTATTGATGATGGTGAGCGGGTCGACTTTCTGGAAGATGCGCGAATTGTGGCGCAGGGAAAGCCGCCACAGCCCCGGGCGCAGCACCAACGAGTAGAAGGTGCGGCGGTGGCCGCGGTCGCCCCGGCCAAATTCGCTGACGATGCCGTGCACCCGGCGTAGAGGTTCGCCGTCCTGCCAGATCGTCAGTGACGCCTCGCGATCCAGCAGTTCGGCGGCGTCCAGGCTGCCGTCGCGGCTGGCCAGGTTAAGCGCCAGCTCGAAAGGTTGGGAGAGCGCTTCGCGGTGGGTGAAGTCGATCACCGCCACGTCATCCACCCCCGGAAGTGTCAGGATGAATTGCAAACCTGTCTTATCCGCCCCCAGCCTTTCAGACATAACCCCGCTCCCTGGATCGTCAACTGCTAATACAAGCGATCAGAATAGCGAGCCAGGGGCGAAGCACAACCTTTTAAGGGTAAGTCACAGCGATCTCTTACACGGTATAGGAAATGGCTTACAAATAACCTATTTCAAGGGCGCTTTTAGTCTTCTTCCTGTTTCTGGTGAACCATTACCCTTCTTTGGGCCCCACCACATGCTTCACTTCCAGGTAGGCACTCAATCCCCAGGGGCCCAGTTCACGGCCAATGCCGCTGCGCTTGAACCCGCCCCAGCCGGTTTCGGGGAGTACCAGCTGCTCGCTGTTGTACCAGATGCTGCCCGCTTTTAGCTGGCGGCCAATGCGTTTTGCCCGCTCCGGATCGCCGCTGATCACCGTAGCGGCCAGCCCAAAGTCGCTGTCGTTGGCAAGCTGGATGGCTTCGGCTTCGCTTGCCACGCTGTGCCCACAGAGCACGGGGCCAAAAATCTCCTCCTGCCACAGGCGGCTTTTCAGCGGTACGTCGCGGTAAAGCGTGGGCGCCAGGAAGTAGCCTTGCGCGGGCAGCGTACGATGCTTGCCGTCGCGCACGACCGTTAGGCCTTCCTGTTTAGCCAGGTCAACATAGCCTTGAACAACGTCGCGCTGCTTGGCGCTGGTCATCGGGCCCAGGTCGATACCTTCCGCCAGCGGATCACCCAGCGTCAGCGCATCCATGCGCTCGGCAAGCGCCGCGTAGAGCGCTTCGGCTACATCTTCGTGGACCAACAACCGCGAGGTCGCCGAACAGATCTGGCCGGCGTTGAAATAAATGCCCGCCATGACCCAGTCGGCGGCCTGTTCAGGGTCGGCGTCTTCCATCACCAGAATCGGCGACTTTCCGCCCAGTTCCAGGGAGACGCTGGCGGTACGGGCGCTTGCCGCCTGCATGACTGCTTCACCGACGCGATTGCTGCCGGTAAAGGAAATTTTATCCACGTCAGCATGATGGGTCAGCGGTGCACCAATGCCCTCACCGTCACCGTTTAGAAGGTTGAGCACCCCAGCAGGCAGGCCAATCTCCAAGGCTATTTCTGCAAGCACCCGCTCGGGAAGCGGCGTGACTTCGGACGGTTTGAGCACCGCGGTACAGCCGGCCGCCAGGGCGGGCGCCAGCTTCCAGGCACTGGTCACCAGCGGGAAATTCCAGGGCGCAATCAGCCCTACCACGCCGACCGGATCGTGATAGGTACGTGCCTCAACGCCCTCCATTTCCACGCTGACCAATTCGCCCTGGCGGGCATCCAGCGCCCTCGCCTGCCCGGCGTAGTAGCGGTAGCAGGCAATGGCATCGTCGAGGTCGATGCCCGCTTCTGCCAGCGGCTTGCCGTTGTTGGTGGCCGAAAGCACCATGAGCGCTTCCCGACGGGCTTCCAGCGCATCGGCAAACCCCTCAAGGTAGTTCGCCCGTGCGGCTCCGCCCAGCGCCTGCCAGGTGGGCTGCGCCCTTTGCGCGGCTTGAACGGCAGCGTCTACATCCGCAGCATCCCCGGCAGTGACCTGAGCAATGCGCTCTTCACGATAGGGATTCATCACGTCGAGCAGACGCGTGCCTTTGGAGGCAACCCATTGATTGTTAACAAACTGTTTATCTAACAGTGCTGGATGGTCTGCGCTTGAGGAAGTAGGCACCTGGGTGACTCCTTTAAAGGTCGTGTTGGCGAAGCCAGTCATCGATGAGCTTTTTGAGATGCTGGCCGCTAAAGCTGGGGAAATGGCCGCCATGTACGGTGCGAACAGGCAGCTTGTGCAGCCGCCGCATGCTGGCGGCGTAGTCGATAAGATCGCTGTGCCAAAGGTCTTCAATGAGCGGTCCATCGTAAATCAGATCGCCCGAAATCAGCGTCTGGGTGGCTGCCTCCCAAAGTGCGATACCGCCGGGGGAGTGACCCGGGGTATGGACCACCTCCCACTGACGATTGCCCAGGTCCAGCATGTCGCCATCCGCCAGCGGGCACACCTGTTGCGGTGCCGTGATGCGGTAGCGGCTGTGCGAATAAGGCTTGGCAGGCAGCGCCTCAAACATATCATCGTTGAGAAACTGGTCAGCCAGGGTGCGCGTGTTGTCGGGTGAGGCCAGGATGTCCGCCTCGGCGGCATGCACATGACAACAGCCAAACTCGTGGGCGGCGCCAATATGGTCAAAGTGCGTGTGGCTGGCCACCGCCAACAGGTCACGCTCGGCAAGCTGCGCCACGTGCTGGCGTAGCGGCACCGCACCCAAACCAAAGTCCACGACCATGCCCCGCTTGCTACCCTGAACATGCCAGATATTGCAGCGATAGAACGGCTTGATCCACGGCTCGTCAATCAGGGTGATACCGTCCGCCTTGGAGGCGGTACGGTACCACTGCTGTTCGTTAATACGTGTCAGCCTCATGCCGTTGCTCGCTGGGTAATGGCCACTTTACTGACAACGTAATAAAGCACGCCGGTAATCACAAACACCGGTAGCGAGGCCCCGAAGTCCAACGGTGCCACCCAGTTCCAGTAGTAAGCCAACATGGCCCCGACCGCATAGCTGCCCAGGGCGAACCAGTTAAAGGCGGGGAGGCTCTCAGCGCCATGAATCAACTGAGCCGATGTGTAGCGATGGCGACCCAACAGGAAGTAGTCCACGATCATCAGTGAAAAGGCAGGAATAAAGACGCTGCCAATAATCAGCAGAAAATTCTGAAACTGATCGAGAATACCAGGGATCAACGCACCCACCACCGACACAACGCCAATGATCAGCGCAGGCTTCCAGAACGGCACCTTGGGCCGCACGCTCATGAACGAAAGCGTCGCGCTGTAGACACACATCACGTTGGTGGTCAGCACCGAGAAGAAAATCACCAGCGCCGCCGGCAGCCCAAACCCAAAACCGCTCAGCAGGGCCGTGGGATCGTAGGTCTGCTCCATGCCTTCGGCGATGGAAAGCGCCGAGACCGTTGCGCCCAGCCCCATGGCAATCAAGGTGGCGGTGACATAGCCGCCCCAGGTGCCGACGACCGCTGCCTTCAACGTACGGCAGTGGCGATTGTAGTCTGCCGCAAGGGGGATCCAGGAAAACGCGGTGGCCACCACAATATCGAAAATCACACCGCCGCCCAGCACGCCTTCCGGCTCCAGCCGGGTAATGCTCGGCAGGTCGTAATGACGGTTGAGCGCGAACAGTACCACCGCCGATAGCCCGACCATTAACAACGCCGCGATTTTTTCGACCTTTTCAATACCCAAGTGGCCACGAAGCGCGATAAGCACCACCAGCGATTCACATAGCACCGTAAATAGAGCCACATTGGAGTAGCCTGTCAGGCTTTCCACGGCGTAATCCAGGCTCATGCCGGCGAGCAGCGCCTGGATCCAGCTCCAGGCAATCAGCGCCAGCAGGTTCACCCAGGCGGGAAAAAAAGCTCCTTTTCTACCGAAGGTACCGCGCGCGAGCACCATGGTGGTCATACCGGTCCGCTGGCCCATCACCCCGATCAACACCAGCGGTATGATGCCGATTGCCGAACCGATCAAGATCAGCAGCATGGCATGCTGAAAAGTCAGGTCAGGGACTAAAAACATGCCGGTCAGGATGGTGGTGACCACCACATTGGCGCCGAGCCACAGCGCAAAGGTTCCCGGCAGCCCAAGGCTGTGTTCAACGTCGTCGGCAGACAGGGTGTCCTGGCCGAGCACATGATTATTCTTCATTGTTATCTCCAGTTGATATCAAGCTTTTCTGCCAGGCAGCGGCATCTATTTCGATCAGTATGGGTCCGTTCGTTTCGCGGTTGGCGAGCGCGCTGGCGAGTTCGGCGGGGCTTTCCACCAAGGCGCCAGGGCAGCCAACGCTTTCGGCCAGGGTGAGGAAGTTGGGTGCCTGAATATCCACGCCCAGGCGCGCCACGCCATTGGCATCCATATAGCGACGAATCTCCTCATAGCCTGCGTTGTGCCAGAGCACGATGACGATTGGCAGACGCTCTTCTACGGCCGTTGCAAGCTCGGAGAGGGTAAACATCACTCCGCCATCGCCTACCAAAGCCACCACCGGTAGATCGGGGCGACCCAGCTGTGCGCCCAGCGCCGCTGGCAGCCCATAGCCCAAGGTGCCGTAGCCGGTTGAGGCATTGAAGTAGCGCCTGGGCGCCGGCTGGCTGACCAGATGATTGCCGGCATACACGGGTGCGGTGGAATCGCCCACCAGAATGGCCTCAGGCAGATACTCGGCAAGCGTTGCAAACAGCGGCACAAAGCCGCTGAAGGACGGGTCGTTGGATAAATTCAGCGCGCTCAATACGGCAGCGGTTCGCTGAGAACCCTGGTGATTCAGGCGCTCAGGGAAGTGGTTAAGTAGCAGCTCCAAGCTGCGGCCTGCATCACCCACCAGTCCAAGCGTTACGCGCTGGTTGCGCACCAGTTGTTCAGGATCGAGATCGATACGGATCAGCGTGCCATTGAGGTGAAAGCCACCGTCAAACACCACGTCGTAATCGGTCTCGCCAAGCTCGGTGCCCACCGCCAGAATCACATCGGCATTGGCCGCCAGCTCGCGTACCGCAGGCAACGCTGCATTGGCCCCCAAATCCAGCGGGTGATCACGGCCCAGCAGGCCTTTGGCGTTGATGGTAGTCACCGTGGGGGCATCAAGCCTGTCAACGAATGCCCGCGCCGCTTCCGGTGCAGCCACGCAGCCACCGCCTAATAGCACTAAAGGCTGCTTCGCCGCATGTAACAAGCGAGCGGCCTCGGCAAGCCCTTCTGGGTCGGGCGCGGCCCGGTAAAGCGTTGGCGCCTGCCAGGAAGCCGGTGCTTTTACCGGCGCGTTGAACAGATCGATGGGGATTTCGATATGCACCGGGCCCGGGCGAGCGCCGTTGAACACCGCAAAAGCGCGGGCCAGCACTTCGGGTAGCGTAGTGGCGTCCAGCAGGGTGTGGCTGAACCGCGCCACGCCGCTGATCATCTGCTGCTGGCTGGGCAGCTCGTGCAGCCGCCCTTGGCCCATGCCCAGCGTATCGCGACGATTCACGCTTGAGATCACCAGCATGGGGACCGAGTCCGCCAGGGCCTGGCCCATGGCGGTGGCGATATTGGTCATTCCCGGCCCGGTGATAATCAGACATACCCCCGGCTGGCCACTGGCCCTGGCATAGCCATCGGCCATAAACCCCGCGCCCTGCTCATGGCGCGGGGTGACATGCTGTACATCGCTGCCTTCCAGCCCACGGTAAAGCTCCACCGTATGCACACCGGGAATGCCGAACAATGTCCTCACGCCGTAGGTATCGCGCAGCAGACGGATCAGTAGCTCGGCGCAGGTCAGGGTCGTTGCCGTTCTCTCATTGGCATTGCTCATTGCAGGCCCCTTAAAAGAAAAACGCATGGGCCATGAAGGCAATGATCGGCAGCGTAATAGCGGTACGCAGCAGGAAGATCGCCACCAGCTCCCAGAGCTTGATGGGGATTTTCGACTTAAGCAGCAGCGCACCGATTTCCGACATGTAGATCAACTGGGTGAGCGACAGGCAGGCAATCACAAAGCGGGTGAGTTCGCTTTCAATATTGGTCGCCAGCACCGCGGGCAGGAACATATCGGCAAAGCCCACCAGGGTGGCGGGTGCCGCAGCTTCTGCCTCGGGAATTCGCAGCAGCTCGAGCACCGGCACCATGGGGTAGGAAAGCCAGGTAAACAGCGGGGTAAACTCAGCAAGGATCAGTGCCACCGTGCCAATGGCAAACACCAGGGGAAGCAGCGCCAGGAAAATATCCATCACGTTGATCAATGCCAGGCGCGCCAGTTTACGGGGCCCAGGAGCGCCGGCGGCGCGATTGGTGGCCTGAATCAAGCTGTAACGAAACAGGCCCACTTTTTCCGTGGGTTCTTCCCTCAACTGGCAGCCCACGGGCTCGTAATAGTCATTGGATTTGCGCGACAGCGGCGGCAAGCGGGGCACAATCACCGCCGCGATCAAGCCGGAGACCACCACCGTGAAGTAGAACTGCACAAACAGGTGGTTGATATCCACAAAGCTGGTGACGAGCAGCGCAAACGCAATCGACACCACGGAAAAGTTGGTGGCAATGACCGAGGCTTCACGGCGGTTGTAGAAGCCCTGCTCGTACTGCTGCGTGGTGATCAGTACGCCGACGGTACCCGACCCCATCCAGGAGGCGGTGGCGTCGATGGCGCTGCGTCCCGGCAGGTTAAAAATTATCCGAAATGGCTTACGTACCAGGCTGCCGATGAATTCCATAAAGCCGAACTCGACCAGAAACGGCAGCAGCAGCGCGGCAAAGAAAAAGAAGGTGAGCAGCACCGGCGCCAGGTCATTGAGCATCACGCCACCGGTAAAGGAAGCGGTGACGAACTCAGGCCCGAACTGGAAATAGGTCATCACGGCAAAAATCGCACCGAGGATGCGCATCGCAAGCCATAACGGCCCGACGTGAAACATCTCGTGCAACACGCCTTTCTCTGCCCAGCCAGGGCGCGCCACCTTGGCGTAAAGCGTCGCCACCACCGATAGGCAGAGCACCACTACCGCAATCGCCGGCAGTGCCGAGCCCAGTAGGCTCTGCAAACTATCGGCCATGAGCCCCATGCCGATGTTAATGGTGTCACCTACTTGAAAGGGCACCAAAAACAACAGCACCCCGATCAAGGAGGGGATTAAAAACTTAATGAGATGACGCCGTTGGATAGGTGCATCGGCGCTTGGCTCGTCTAGCTGCACATGCGAGGACATAGGTTCACCTGTATTGAGGTTTATTGGAGGTGAGCTGGCGATTCCTGAAGCGGTGACGCGCACCACTTCTTACCTTATTTATCCACTGCGCCTTGTTAGGTCGGCGCTTGTCACTCAAAGCTGACTGATAAACGCTTTAATCGCTGCGCTTTACGCCCGGCAGTACGCAGAGCATTTCGTACAGCAGCGTAGCGCCCATCAGCGCGGTGTTGCCGCTGGCATCGTAGGGCGGCGACACTTCCACCAGGTCGCAACCGACAATATTCAAGCCCGTGGCGCCCCGCACGATCTCCAGCCCCTGGGTCGAGGTCAGTCCACCCATTTCCACCGTGCCGGTGCCGGGTGCAACAGAAGGATCCAAACCGTCAATATCGAAACTGATATACACCGGCATATCGCCCATCTGCTCGCGCACCTCTTTCATCAGTGGCGCCAGTGAGCGATACCAGCACTCTTCGGCGGGCACGACGCGAAAGCCCTGGTCGCGACACCAGTCAAAATCCTCGGCGGCGTAGCCGGTGCCGCGCAGGCCGATCTGCACCACCTTGCCGTGAGCCAATAGGCCCTCTTCCTGCGCACGGCGAAATGGCGTGCCATGGGCAATCGGCTCGCCGAACATGTGCTCATTCACATCCGCATGGGCGTCGATATGGATCAGCCCGACCGGGCCGTGCTTTTTGGCGATGGCGCGCAGCACCGGCAACGTCAGGGTATGTTCGCCGCCCAGGGTCAGCGGAATGCAGTCGTGTTTCAGCACGTCGTCATAGAAGGCGGTGATGATGTCGACGCTTTTCGGCAGATGAAATGTGTTGATCGGCACGTCGCCGATATCAGCCACCTGCAGGCTTTCAAAGGGCGCGGCGCGGGTCGCCATGTTGTAAGGGCGCAGCATGCGCGACTCGTCACGGATCTGGCGCGGCCCAAGCCTCGTGCCGGGCCGATTCGAGGTGCCGATGTCCATGGGAATACCGATAAACGCCGCATCCAAACCCTCGGCGGTGTCTTGGGTGGGCAGGCGCATCATGGTGGCAGGGCCTGCAAAACGCGGCATGGTATTGCCGCCCAACGGCTGGTTAAACTGCGACATCGTCATCTCCCTGGAATTGTTTTCTTACTCATCTCGTAACGGTGTTGCATAGACCATGCCAAGTCACCGATGCCGACAAAGCGCTGTGCATGCCGACCATTTGATGCAAAAATGACTCAAACGACCCCGCAATCAATTCATAAATGAATCATCGATTCATTTATGAATCACTGACCGATCGCCGCCGGCGCTGAGTGACAGGCAATGAGCGAAATAGACAGGCGCGTACTGGAAACCATTGTGGAAACCGCCAACGACCACTTTTTCATCGTCGGCGGCGACGGTCAGGTGCTGGATGTCAGCCCGGGTGCCGAGGCCGTTTATGGGGTGTCTCGTGACGAGTTGCTATCGAGCAGCGTCCAACAGCTCCAAGCGGCCGGCGTGCTCAAGCCATCGATCACGCTGGAAGTGATGCGTACCCGTCGCCCGGCCCAGTTGATGCAGGTGACCGGAACGGGTCGACGGGTGATTGCCGAAGCCTATCCCGTCTTTGTTAAGGGCAAGCTTGAACGCGTCATCAGTCGGTCACGGGATTTAACCGACCTGCAACTGCTTCAGGACGAATATGCGCTGCTGCAGAAACGCTTCAGCGACCACTTGAAGCGCAGTCAGGCTGCGCCGGATGCCGAGGAACAGGCACTGGACGACGCACTGGATGACCTGCAGGTTAGAAGCCATGTGATGCGCGAAGTGGCCTTGCTGCTCAAACGCGTCGCGCCCTCGGACGCCAACGTCCTGATGCTCGGCGAATCAGGCGTGGGGAAAACCGCCTTTGCCAAACAGCTGCACCGCTGGAGCCAGCGCTGTGACGGCCCCTTTATCGACGTCAACTGTGGGGCGATTCCCGAAAACCTGTTTGAGTCCGAGATGTTTGGCTACCAACCCGGTGCCTTCAGCGGCGCCGCGCGGCAGGGCAAGGCGGGGCTTTTGGAGCAGGCCGAAGGGGGGACGCTGTTTCTGGATGAAGTTGGCGAGCTGCCGCTGTTGATGCAGACCAAACTGCTCAAGGTGATCCAGGATGGCAGCTTGACCCGGCTGGGCGATACGCGCTCGCGCCGCGTCGATTTCCGCCTGGTGGTGGCCACCAATCAGGATCTCGGCAAACAGGTGGAAGCCGGTCGGTTTCGTCTGGATCTTTATTACCGCTTGAACGTCATCCCCATTACGTTACCGCCGTTGAGAGACCGCCGCGAAGACATTCCTGACCTGGTCGATGCCTGTCTGGCACGGCTGAACCAGCGCTACGGGCGCCATAAGATTTTGGGCAACCAGGTATGGTCGACGCTGATGGGCAGCGAATGGCCCGGCAACGTGCGCGAGCTGGAAAACTGGCTGGAAAGGGCCTGGCTGTCGAGTCCCACCGACCAGATCGAGGTGCCCGCCTTCCAGCCTCATGCCGAACAGGACGCCACCCGCATGCCGAGCGTTCACCCGTCACCGGCAAGCTCACCGATCGCTCCTCAGGAAACCCTCAAGCAGTATCTGGAACGGCTGGAACGCGAAGCACTGTTACAGCTCAGCTCCACGCTGCCCAGCACCTACGCCATCGCCGAACGACTCGGCATCAGCCAGTCCAGCGTCGTCCGGCGTCTGCAGCGCTACGGCATCAAAGTCGCCAAGTGATTTTCGCTTGACACAACTGCTGTCATCAACCATCCATGTAAGTGTCACGCAGTTGCAACACCTTCAACACAAGCTGGATCAATAACAACCAACAGCCGGTGATGTGTGTGCTATGCCAAATCAATCGCGAATCCGCCTGGATCGCGTCACCAAGCGCTGGGACGCGACCGCCGCTGTCGATAATATTTCCTTCGACGTTACCCCGGGGCAGTTTGTCATTCTGCTGGGCCCGTCGGGCTGCGGTAAATCCACCACGCTGCGCATGATCGCGGGTCTCGAAGAGGCCAGCGACGGACGCATCCATATCGGTGATCGCGACGTCACCCGCCTGCCGCCCGGGGATCGCGGGCTGAGCATGGTGTTCCAGTCCTACGCGCTGTTCCCGCATCTCAGCGTGGCCGACAATATCGTGTTTGGCCTGCGCAGCCGCAAGGTGCCCAAAGCCGAGCAGCGTGAACGGCTGGCCAAGGTGGCCGAGCTCGTCGACCTCACCGCCTACCTACACCGCAAACCCGCGCAACTTTCCGGCGGCCAGCGCCAGCGGGTGGCGCTGGCCCGCTCGGTGATCTCCGAACACCCCATCTGCCTGATGGACGAGCCGCTTTCCAACCTGGACGCCCGACTGCGCAGCGATATGCGCCGGGAGATCAAGGCGCTGCAAAGCCGCCTGAACATGACGGTGATCTACGTCACCCACGACCAGGTCGAAGCCATGAGCATGGGCGACCGTGTGATTCTGATGCAGCACGGCCAGATCGTGCAGGACGGCACGCCCGACGAGCTTTACAACCGCCCCGCCAGCGCCTTCGCTGCCAGCTTTATCGGCAGCCCGGCCATGAATCTGCTGCCGCTGGTGGCCGGCGAACACGGCGCCGTGATTGAAAGCGAGCCGAGCACCCCGGTCGCCCCGCGCGACGCCGCCGGTGGCCAACTGGGCATTCGCCCGGAGGATATCGACCTGCGCCCGGCAGACGCCCCCGGCGTACCGGCCACGGTGCTCAGCGATGAATACCTGGGCGCCGATACCATTGCCCACCTGGCGGTCGGCGATCATACCTTGAGGGTCCGCCTGAGCGGTCGCCACGCGATTACCGGCCAGCCATGCCGAATCGGATGGTCGCCGGGGGCCGCGCACCTCTTCGCTGCCGACGGCCTGCGCCGGGACGACCTGGCCGCTTACGATTTACCCCCCACGACTGCCCCGCAAAGCAATTCATCCGTCGATGCATCACACGCCGACACCCGCCATTCCCAGCTCAATCCCCAACGTTGAGGAACCACCCCATGCGTGCTCGTATTCCGTTTGCTCTTTCCGCCCTCGCCGCCGGCTTGCTAAGCGCTGGCCAGGCCGCTGCCAACGACCCTGTCGAATTGACCATGTACTACCCGGTCGCAGTAGGCGGCGCGCTCACCGACGTGGTCGACGACCTGGTCGATGAGTTTGAAAGCGAACACCCCGACATCGACGTGGAAGCGATCTACGCCGGCAACTACGACGACACCCGCGTGCGCGCGATGTCGGCGATGGAAGCCGACGACACGCCGCAGCTGTCAGTGATGTTCTCCATCGACCTGTATGAACTGCTTGAGCAGGACGCAGTTGTGGCCTTCGACGATCTGGTGGAAAGCGACGAAGAACGCGAATGGCTCGACAGCTTCTACCCCGGCCTGATGGAAAACGGCCAGGTGGATGGCAAGACCTACGGCATTCCCTTCCAGCGCTCGACCATTGTGCTGTTCTGGAACAAGGACGCCTTTGAAGCCGCCGGACTCGACCCTGAAACACCCCCCGAGAACTGGGAAGAAATGGCCGAGATGGCCGCCACCGTTCGCGAAGCCTCCGACGAGGAGCAATGGGGTGTCATGGTGCCCTCCACCGGCTACCCCTACTGGATGTTCCAGGCCTTCGCGTTTCAGAACGGCCATCGGCTGATGAGCGACGACGGTACCGAGGTCTATTTCGACGATACCGCCGCCGTCGAAGCGCTTGAATACTGGGTGTCGCTGGCCAGCGAGCACGATGCCATGCCTGAAGACACCATCGAGTGGGGCACGCTGCGCCAGAACTTTATCGAAGAATCAACGGCCATGATGTGGCACACCACCGGCAACCTGAGCGCCGTGCGTAGCGAAGCGGATTTCGACTTTGGCGTCGCCATGCTGCCCATGAAAACCCAGCGCGGCAGCCCCACCGGCGGTGGCAACTTCTACGTCTTTAAGGACGCCAGCGAAGAAGAGCAGCGCGCGGCCATGACCTTCATCCGCTGGATGACCGCGCCGGAACGCGCCGCCGACTGGTCGATCGAGACCGGCTATATGGGCGTCAGCCCCGCTGCCTACGAGACCGAGACACTGCGCGATTACGTTGAAGATTTTGCGCCCGCAGCGGTGGCCCGCGATCAGTTGGAACACAGCACGGCAGAGCTATCCACCTACCAGGGTGGCCGCGTGCGCCGCGCTCTGGACAACGCCGTGCAGGCCGCCCTGACCGGACAGATGACGCCCGAAGAAGCGCTCACCCAGGCACAGCAGGAGGCCGAGGCAGTGCTTCGCCGCTACGCCCGCTAAGGCGCATCAACATGTTCGCCGGGGGACGCCCCGGCTTTTTCCAACTCGCGGTGATCCACCATGACCTTGACCGCCCACGGCAAAATGCAGCTTTACGGTGCGCTGTTGTTACTGCCTGCCGCCGTCCTGCTGGCTGCTTTCGCCTATCTGCCCACGATCATGACCGTCATCAACAGCCTTTTTCTTCCAGGCTTTCGCGGCGAGCCCGCCGCGTTTGTCGGGGTCGAGAACTATCAGGTGCTGTTTGACGACCCGACGTTCTGGAAGGTGGCGCGTAATAATCTGCTCTATGCGCTGGGCACCATTCCTACCTCCATCGCCTTGGCGCTGGGCATGGCGCTGTTCGTCAACGGCAAGCTGCCGGGGCGCGGCTTCGTGCGCATGGCGTATTTCACACCGACCATCCTGCCGATGATCGCCGCCGCCAATATCTGGATGTTTTTCTACGCGCCGCAAATCGGTCTGTTTAACAAGCTGCTCGGCGCGCTGGGGTTTTCCGGCGTCAACTGGCTGGGTGACCCGGGCGTGGCGCTCGGCTCGGTGATCGTCATGTCGGTGTGGAAGGAAGCCGGCTTTTTCATGATCTTCTACCTGGCGGCGCTGCAAAGCATTCCGCCGGAACTCAAGGAGGCCTCCGACCTGGAAGGCACCAGCCGCTGGAGCTTCTTCAGGCGGGTCACCTTTCCGCTGCTGATGCCGACGACGCTGTTCGTGCTGATCAACGCGCTGATCAACGCGGTCCGGGTGGTGGATCACCTGTTCATCCTGACCAAGGGCGGACCCAACAACGCCACCAACCTGCTGCTCTACTACGTCTACGAGAATGCGTTTTCGTTCTTTGATCGCACCACGGCGGCGACCATCACGGTGGTCATTCTGCTGGTGCTGGCGGTGGTGGCCACACTGAAGTTCACGATTCTCGACCGCAGGACGCATTATCAATGATGAATCAAACAACGACTTATGCGCCTCGCTCTCGTTACCTTTCAGTGCCGTCGCTCGACACGGTCGCGGCATGGCTGCTGGCGATCATCTGGGTGTTTCCGTTGCTGTACGCCTTCTGGGCCGCCTTTCATGCCAGCGAGTTCATGGTCAATTTTGAGTTCCTGGCGCCGCTGACGCTTGAGAACTTCGTCAACGCCTGGACCCAGGCGCCCTTTGCCCGCTACTACCTCAATACCTTTGCGCTGGTCACCGGCGTGGTATTGGCCCAGTTTGTGGTGTGTACCCTGGCGGCGTTTGCCTTTGCGCGCTTTCCGGTACCCGGCAAAAACGTACTGTTCATGCTGGTGCTGATTCAGCTGTTCGTGTTCCCCGAAGTGCTGATTGTCGAAAACTACCGCATCGCCAGCGGGCTGGGATTGATCGACACCATCACCGGGATTGGCCTGCCCTACGTGGCCAGCGCCTTTGGGATTTTTCTGCTGCGCCAAACGTTCAAGACCATTCCCCGGGAGCTTGAGGACGCCGCGCGTATCGAAGGCTGCGGCTGGCTTGCCATTCTCTGGAAGGTCTATGTACCGCTGGCCAAGCCCACCTACCTGGCCTACGGGCTGGTGTCGATCAGCCACCACTGGAATAACTTCCTGTGGCCGCTGGTGGTGACCAACTCAGTGGAAAGCCGCCCTCTGACCGTCGGGCTGGGGGTCTTCTCGGCGCCGGAAACCGGCGTCAACTGGGCGACAGTCAGCGCTGCTACGCTGCTCAGTATCGCTCCACTGCTGGTGGCGTTTCTGCTCTTCCAGCGCCAGTTCGTGCAGTCGTTTTTACGGGCGGGGATTCGCTAGGCAGACGCCCCTCGGGTTTTTCGTGCGACAATCCTCCCTCAGGCACGAGACAAGGAGAGCATTGATGCACGGCGACCCTCACCCGGCAGCCCTCAAGGTGCTGCGGTCGGTATTTGGCTACGACAGCTTTCGCGGCCCGCAGCAGGCAATCATCGAACATGTAATGGCTGGCGGCGATGCGCTGGTGCTGATGCCTACCGGCGGCGGCAAGTCGCTGTGCTATCAGATTCCGGCGTTGCTGCGCGACGGCACCGCGATTGTGATCTCGCCGCTGATCGCGCTGATGCAGGATCAGGTGGCGGCACTTCAGCAGAACGGGGTCAAGGCGGCCTACCTCAACTCCAGCCTTGATTACCATGAGGCGGTCGAGGTGGAAAACCGCCTGCGGGCGGGTGAGCTGGATCTGTTGTACGTCGCGCCCGAGCGGCTGGCCACACCGCGTATGCAGACGCTGCTGGAACAGGCTCAGATCGCGCTATTCGCCATTGATGAAGCCCACTGCGTTTCCCAGTGGGGGCACGACTTTCGCCCCGAGTATCGCCAGCTCTCCCAGCTTCATCAGCGCTTCCCCCAGGTGCCGCGCATCGCGCTGACCGCCACCGCCGATGTACCCACCCGTGGCGATATCATGGAGCATCTGCAGCTCCAGGAGGCGGCGCTTTATAACAGCGGCTTTGACCGGCCCAACATCCGCTACCATATCGCCGAGAATCAGGGCAACGCCAAAGAACAGCTGCTGCGCTTTATTCGCGAACACCACGACGGCGAGGCAGGTATCGTCTACTGCCTCTCCCGGCGCAAGGTGGAGGAGACCGCCGCCTGGCTGGAACGCCAGGGGCTAACCGCACTGCCCTACCACGCAGGACTCCCCGCCGAGCAGCGCCAGCACCACCAGACCCGTTTTCTGCGTGAAGATGGCGTGGTCGTGGTGGCCACCATCGCCTTCGGCATGGGCATCGACAAGCCCGACGTGCGCTTTGTGGCCCACCTCAATCTGCCCAAGAGCATCGAGGCGTATTACCAAGAGACCGGCCGCGCCGGGCGCGACGGCCTGCCTGCCAACGCCTGGATGGCCTACGGGCTTCAGGACGTGATCACCCTGCGCCAGATGCAGCAGGACTCCAGCGCCGCCGACCAGCAAAAGCGCATCGAACAGCAGAAGCTCGACGCCATGCTGGGGCTGTGCGAGATCATCAGTTGCCGCCGCCAGGCACTGCTCCACTACTTTGGCGATCACCTGGACGCCCCCTGCGGCAACTGCGACAACTGCCTGACCCCGCCCGAGACCTGGGAGGCCACCGTGGCGGCGCAAAAGGCGCTCTCCTGTGTCTACCGCACCGAACAGCGCTTCGGCGTGACCTACCTCGTGGATGTGCTGCTCGGCAAAAGCAACGAGCGCATCACCCGCTTTGGCCACGACCGCCTAAGCACATTCGGCATCGGCAAAGAACTCGCGGCTAACGAATGGAAAGCGCTCTTTCGCCAGCTGATTGCCAGCGGCTTTTTGAGCGTGGACATGGAGGGCCACGGCGGCATCAAGCTCACTGCCAATGCCAAGCCGGTACTGCGCGGCGAACAGAGCCTCACGCTGCGCAAGCCAAGCAACAAACCAAGCAAGGCTAAAACCGCTCGACGGGGCAGCAAAAGCGCCTCAGCGCCCCAGGGCCACGGCCCGCTGTGGGAAGCCCTGCGCCAGCATCGCCGGGAACTGGCCGAGGCTCAGGGCGTACCCGCCTATGTGATTTTCCACGACGCTACCCTGGCCGAACTGGTCGAGCAGAACCCACAAAGTCTGGAGGCATTAGGCGCCATCTCCGGCATCGGCGCGCGCAAGCTGGCGGATTACGGAGAGGGCTTTCTGAACGTCATTCTGGCGCATCAGACAACCGAGCAAGGCAGCTGAAAAGAGTGCGGAGGCAGTATCCACATGTTGATCAGCTGACGGTATTGCGCTAACCATCCCAGTACGGCGGGTCACCAATTCGCGCGAACAAATACTCCAGAAAGGTGGCGACTTTGGATGAGCGCAAACGGTTTTCCGGATATATCGCATGGATGCCCTCTCGGGTCGCTTCACCCAACGCTTCGTGATTTTTCAATATGGGAACCAGCGCTTCCTCGCGCAGGGCATCGAATAACAGCCAGGTAGGAAACAGCACGATGCCCTGGCCCTGTAACGCCGCCTCGACCAGGCTTTCTGCATTATTGCTGTGGAGATTTCCCTTGACCGCATAGCGCTGCGCCGGGGCGTCGGCTGAATCACGGAAATACCACGGCTGCACGCCCCGAGTGCCCTTATAGACCAGGCAGTTATGAGCGCTTAATGCGTCAGGGTGACGGGGTTCGCCGTGCCGAGCGAGATAGGCAGGCGCGGCGCAGGCCACAAAGCGCTGGGTTGCCAGTTGGCGCGCCACCAGGCTCGAGTCGTTAAGCGCGCCGACGCGTATCACGACGTCGGCCCCCTCCTGCACCGGATCGATAAACGCATCGCTCAGCGTAAGTTCGACTTCAACCGCCGGGTGTTCGTCCTGAAAGCGAGCTAATAGAGGCGCGATGTGCCGACGCCCAAACGCCACCGGCGCGTTAATACGCAATACCCCCTGCGGATGCGTCGCCCCGCCAATCACCTGCTCGGTGGCTAAATCCAAACTCTCCAATACCTGGCGAATATCCTGATAGTAGCGCTCACCGGCATCGGTCAGCTTTACCGCTCGTGTATGGCGGTAGAGCAACCGCTGGCCGAGCGAACGCTCAAGCCCTGCGATATGCCGCGAGACGGACGATGCCGGTAAATCAAAGTAGCGCGCAGCCTCCGCGAAGCTGCCGCTTGAGGCAACCCGTACGAACAGGCGAAGCGCCATCAAGCGAATCGAGTTGTCCAAAGCGCAATAGTCCTTTGCTGTTTTAACGCATTGTAGCAATAACTCGGACTCACTAAAGTGCAGCCTCTTCTTTCTCTGCGGAGTGACGTATGAAACACGCACTTATCCTACTCGGCGTGCTTGTTGCCGGCATGGGGTTATCAGTTGAAGCGGGTTTGCTGGGGCCACTCGGCGAGCAGGTGGGGCATTTATCCGCCACCCTGTCGATTTTTTTGGTGGGGGCGCTGCTGCTCTCGCTGGCACTGGTGTTTTCGCCTAACCCCAAACTGGGCACCCTGTTCCGTCAGCCACGCTGGTTGCTGACCGGCGGCATTCTAGGCCCGATTTACGTCATTGTCCTGACCCTTGCCGCGCCGCTGGTGGGTATTGGTATGACCATGGTGGGCATTTTATGCGGCCAGGTGGGAGCCAGTCTGGTCATCGACCATTTCGGCTGGCTGGGCAGCGAACGACGCAAAGTCGACGGCTACCGGGTGGGCGCCCTGGTGATGATTCTTGTCGCCCTGTGGCTAATGTAACGATCAAGGCTATCAAGGAGCTCAACCATGCTACTTTCATTTATCTTTGTACTATTACTGGTCGGCGGCGCGGTGCTGGCGGCGCAATCCTCTATAAACGGACGTTTGGGGGCCAAAACCGGCGTTATCGAAAGCGCCTGGCTCACCTTCGTGATGGGGGCGGTACTGACGTTCTTGCTGGTGTTCTTTTTTGAACCCGCGCACGAGGCAACGCTGTTCAGCGTACCCAAATGGCAATTGACCGGTGCGCTATTTGGCGTGGTGTACATGCTGGCGATTGTCTTTGCGGTACCGCGGGTAGGTACCGCCGCCGCGACCGTTGCGGTCATTTCAGGCCAGCTATTGATGAGCCTTTTAATCGACCACTTCGGTTGGCTAGACAACGCCGTACGCCCGCTGGATGGCGCCCGCTATATCGCCATGGCACTATTGGTAGGCGCTATTGGGCTGATCTACTTAAGCCATCAACAGCGTCATCGCCGTTTGGTAAATCAGGCAGACTAATTCCCCAGATGCGGTTGCGGCCCTTTCGCTTGGCTTCATAAAGGGCGGCATCGGCTTGGGATAAAAGCTCGGCGGGCGATGCGCCGACTGTTGGCGACTGCACCGCAATACCGACACTGATGGTCACAATGCCCTGATTCGAGACGCCATGATTGGGAATCTGCAAGGCTTCCACGCTGCATCGGATCCGTTCTGCCGCGGGCTGAATGGCCTCAGGTGACGCATTGGCCATCAATACCACAAACTCTTCACCCCCAAAGCGCACCACCAAGTCAGCATCTCGGCTAGTCGCTTGCAGGGATGCCGCCACCCGACATAAGCACTGATCACCGGCCTGATGACCGTAGTAGTCGTTATAGGCTTTAAAATTGTCGATATCGATTACCATAAGCCCAAGGCAGGTGTTCTTCTCCATGGCCTCTTTCCACCGGACAGGCATGATGGCATCGAACTGACGTCGGTTGGCCAGATTAGTCAGTGGATCCGTCACCGAGAGCCGAGACAGCTCCTGATTGTCTTGCAGGTAGTAGCCAGAGCGAATTTTTTCTCTTAATACATGCAGATAGGCAGCACGCTCGCTGCGTTCCAGGCGATAGTTCGCCGCCAGGGTGAAGAAGCCCGTCGCCATAATGGTAAATATGGCCAGCCGTTTCACCTCGGGCGGCATAGCTTCGTATGGCAGGACAAAAACCAGAATAATCACAATGCTAATAGCGGATGACACCACGGCATAGTTAAAGCGTAGTGAATAAACAATATTGCCGACAAGCAGGATAAGGCCAAAGGAGAAAACGTCCAGGTAGGAATAAGGAGCGATGGAATTCACAAATATCAAGCAAGAAATCACTGTGGCAAAAAGGACAGTACTTGCCATTAATGTCTCACGTAACGGCGGTGAAACACCTCGGTAGACCCGCCACAGGATCAGCAATCCAACGGGAAGCATGACACCTGCGCGCAAGAACAAAGCCATAGCAAACGCATCAGGGCGAAAACTGTAGTCATTGATCAGAAACAGGCAATAGATAGTGGCCGATACCAGCCCTGCCATCACCATATTATGGCTGCGCTCTTGCTGGGTATCTGCTTCAAAACGTGTTTCTACTTCTTCAGCAAAACGCAAACGCCAAGAGCGACTTTCCAACTCATCCTCGACGGCTTTTAACAACACGTCATTAACCATAAGCCACCCTATATGTCTGACATTGACCTATATTTCTTATATTTATAATCCCATCTTTAAATTAATCTTACGGACCCGACACCTGAATAATGTGGCAAAAAACCGTTTAGTGGAATGACTTTTTCATTATTGCTTAAACGAAAAGTTCCCTATTGTTAATTAATTGATCATTCAATAAATAGTGCGAGACACACCCATATGCTCTGACCAAGTTTCATGAATGGTAATATCCCAGGAGATTGAGCTTGATCACCATGCCAGGAGGAACGCCATGCAAAGAGAGCAGGATGCAAAAACCAGCGACTGGATTTTCACAATAGGGCATCGTGAATTAATTGTGCATCAGCGCTATGAGGTGCTGAGCATGATCAACGATTTCCTGCTGGGAATATGGTTCACGATCGGGAGCGTATGTTTCTTTTACCAAGGCGCGGTTCAAACCGTCGGCGTGTGGTTATTTGTGATTGGTAGCCTGCAGCTACTGATTCGCCCGACGATTCGTCTTCACCGCTATGTCTATTTCAAGCGGTTGCCGGACACCGACCACGACGCCTAACCAGCCACGTTCAACGCAGTTGGCTGTCTTTGCTGCCACGCCGATTGTAGCCGCTAAAGGCCGACTGCTTTTTGTCCAGCTCAGCCTGACAAACGACACACAGCCGAACGCCTGGAATGGCGTTACGGCGCGCGTCGGGAATAGGGTCACCGCACTCTTCGCATAGCTCAAGGCTCTCGCCACGGGGAAGCTGGCTGCGGGCGCGCTGGACCGCATCGTTCAGCGTGCTCTCCATCTGTTCTTGTTCGGCACCGTCTTTTGCCCATCCACCGGCCATCGTCGTCTTCCTCGCTTAACGTCACACCATCTTTTTAGCATAGCAGCCACAGCACTTGAGATAGCGTTAAGACACCTCCAGCTAGTCGAGAGGATTGCGCTGTGTTGGGTTTTCAAGCACTTCCGGTTCTTGGTACGCCTCGGGGTATTTGCGCTTGGCCCGTAGCAAACGAATGATGGTGATAATGTTGGTGATCACAATCAATCCCTCCGCCAACGTCCCACCTATGGTGCCGATCAATAAATTGTTGAGCATCCACGCCAGGGCAGCCAGCCCCAGGAATACGCGCATACTGATGCCGCGCAGCAGGAACATGCCCAGCGTGCCAAGCACCATGGCGGTCAGGGGCAATACGTCGACCCAGCTCTGCCAGGTCAGCCATGCCGCGATACCGCTGACCGCCAGCACGCCCGCCATGACCGGTTTGCTGCCCAGATAGCGGCGGGCCAGCACGATACGTACGATCACCAGCATGGTAAGCGTAGCGGCGGTCCAGCTCTCGAAGAACACAAACTGCAGCGCGAAGGCGACATTGGCGGAAATCAGCAACATCAATAACCGATCGTCACTCTTACTGGCAAAGGCGATCACACATATCACAAGCGCCACCAAGCCAAAGAACTGACCCGCCAGAGCACTGTGGCTTAGGTTGTCTAGCATTGAGCATTTTCCCGTTTAAGTCCTGTAATGACCCCCTGGTTTTTGCACACCCTACGCAGCTATTGCAGGGTGTGCTCGGGGCGCCACATAGCCTAGTGA
>OFET01000143.1_pt1 | contig 93988 bp, 89 predicted proteins | sample 1521211 | NCBI WGS metagenome assembly OFET01 (sample SAMN03766358, study PRJEB24113) | microbial mat metagenome | isolation source: enrichment culture HLUCC-A from microbial mat sample contains cyanobacterium... | reverse complement strand
CCCGGAGCCAGTCATGATGCGAGCCGTTCCTTGCGGAGCCGCTCGCGGGATGCGCCCATTATAAGGGCGGCACCCCGTTTGCAAGAGGTATTTGGGAAGGCCGGGCGGGCCGATCAAGCCCGCCCCGCCCGGCTGCACCCCCGGACGGGGGCGCGCGGCCCGATCAGCTGTCCTCTTCCTCGTCGTCGCCCTTGCCCTTGGACACGCCGAGATCGTCGTCGCCGCCGAGATCGACGTCGTTGTCGGGGGAATCGTCATCGTCGTCGATGTCGATGTCCTCCAGATCATCGTCGCCCGACAGATCGCTGTCGGCCTCGGTGTCCTTCTCCTTCTTCTCGGTTTCCTCGAAGGGGATCGGCTGCTTCGACTTGAGCACCGGTTCCGGGGTCCAGGTGTTGCCGCATTCGATGCAGGTCACCGGGTCTTCCTTGCCCAGGTCGTAAAACCGGGTTCCGCAATTGGGGCAGGTACGCTTGGTACCCCATTCTGGCTTCGCCATGCTTGAAAAGTCCTCGAAATGGCCTCGCGCTTGTCCTTGCGAGTACCGTTACATCCGTCAAGTCAGTCTTGGAAACTGGCACGCCCCCTGCGTGAATCAAGCCGGGGGCGGCACGTGGCGGCGCGCCTTGCCAGAAGGGAAAGGCGCTGTCAAAGCACCGCCGGAAATCGCGATGCGCCGCAATCGGCGCCGGGGAGACCATGCCAGCCCACACCTTCCATTCCGCCGCAGCGCCCCTCACCGGTCGCATCCGCGTGCCCGGCGACAAGTCGATCAGCCACCGCGCGCTGATGCTCGCCGGGCTCGCGGTCGGGCGCAGCACGATCGCGGGCCTGCTCGAAGGCGAGGACGTGCTTGCCACGGCCGCGGCGATGCGGGCGATGGGCGCTGCGGTGGAGCGGGAGGCGGACGGGACCTGGGTGGTGGACGGCGCGGGGCTCGGCAGCCTGATCGAACCTGCCGGGGCGCTCGACATGGGCAATTCGGGGACTTCGACGCGGCTCCTCATGGGCCTCGTCGCGAGCCACGGCATCACTGCCACCTTCACCGGCGACGCCAGCCTCTCGCGCCGCCCGATGGAACGGGTCATCACTCCGCTCGCGCGGATGGGCGCGGCGATCACCGCCTCGCCCGGCGGCACTCTGCCGCTCATGATCCGCGGCGCGCTGCCCGCCGTGCCGATCGCATACCGCCTGCCGGTGGCAAGCGCGCAGGTGAAGAGCGCGGTGCTGCTCACCGGGCTCAACACGCCGGGGATCACGCGGGTGATCGAGCCCGTCCCGACGCGCGACCACACCGAACGGATGCTGGCGGGCTTCGGCGTGAAGCTGGAGATCGGCGAGGAGGACGGGGCGACAGTCATCGGCGTCCACGGCGAGGCGGAGCTCGCCCCGCTCGACGTGACGGTGCCGGGCGATCCCTCCTCCGCCGCCTTCTTCATGGTCGCGGCAACGCTGGTGCCGGGCAGCGACCTCACCATCGCGAACGTCGGCATCAACCCGACCCGCGCGGGGCTGATCGAGGCGCTGCGGATGATGGGCGCCGACATTGCCGAGGAAAACCCGCGCGAGGTCGGGGGCGAGCCGGTCGCGGACCTCAGGGTACGCCACGCGGTGTTGCGGGGCGCCGGGATCGACCCCGCTCTCGCCCCGGCGATGATCGACGAGTTTCCCGCCCTCTTCGTCGCCGCCGCGATGGCCGAGGGGACGACGACCACCTGCGGGCTGGAGGAATTGCGGGTCAAGGAATCCGACCGTCTCGCCGCGATGGCCGCCGCGCTCGACCTCGCCGGCGCACGGGTGGAGGAGCGCGGCGACGGGCTCGTCATCCACGGCACGGGCGGCGAACCCCTGGCCGGCACGCCCGAAGGCGCGCGGGTCGCGACCCGGCTCGACCATCGCATCGCCATGAGCATGGCCATCGCCGGCCTCGCCAGCCGGAGCGGCGTCGCGATCGACGATACAGCGCCCATCGCGACGAGCTTTCCCGATTTCACCGCGCTGCTTGAACAAGCGGCCTCGCCGGCCCCATCTTCGCCGGACCTTCGATCGGAGACCCTGCCATGAAACAGTCGCGCCTTGCCCCCGCCCTCCTGCTGCTCGCCGCCTGCAGCGGCGCGGCTCAGGCGGCCACCTACGAAATGTTCCGCGATCCCGATTGCGGCTGCTGCGGCAAGTGGGCGGGGCATGTCCGCAGCGAGAACGCGGTCGCGGTGGCCGAAACGGTCACCGCCGACATGGCCCGCGTGAAAGCCGAACACGGCGTGCCCGAAGACCTGTGGAGCTGCCACACGCTCGTCGTCAGGGACTACGTGATCGAGGGCCACGTCCCCGCCGCCGAGATCGAGCGCCTGCTCGCCGAGCGGCCCGAGGGCGTTGTCGGCCTCGCCGTTCCGGGTATGCCGGTCGGCTCGCCGGGGATGGAGATGGGGGACCGGACCCAGCCCTACGCAGTCATCGCCTTTCGCGCGGACGGCAGCCGCTTCGTCTTCGCCCGCTACGGCTGAGGCGGGACGGGACCGGCGCGTGAGTGCACCGCTCGACACCTATTCGCTTGTCGGTTTCGCCGGCACGGCCTGCATCATCGGCGCCTATGCCTACCTCACGCTGAACGCGCGGCCCAACCCTTTCGTCCTCCACGGCGCGAATCTCGCCGGGGCGGCGCTGCTGACCGTCAGCCTCCTCGTCCACACCAACTGGCCGAGCCTCGCGCTCGAGGGATTCTGGGCCGCGATTGCGATCACCGGGCTGGTGAAGGCGCTGCGATCGGGCTCCGCCGCATCCAGCGCCAGGGCGAGGCAGGGCCGCAGGACGAAGGACGCGGAGGCGCCCGATCGATGACCCGCCGCGCGCTCCTGAGGCGCGTCGTCGCCGCGCTCGCGCTGGTCGCCGCGGCGTTCGGCTCGGCCCTGTTCTGGGGCGAGGGCAACCTCGAAGCGGGCGAGCTGTGGCCCAATCTCCTCGTCGCTGCGATCGGCCTCGCGGTGCTCCATTTCCGCTGGCGCGCGCAGGAACGCCGCGCGCTCACCCCCCGCCGCATCAGGGACACTTTCGAATGACGCGTCTTGCCCTCCGCCTTGCCGCCGCGCTCCTGCCGCTGGCGCTGCTTCCCCCCGCCCCGCTCGCCGCCGACGACGGGCTCGACTGGTCCGCGCCCGAGCGCGAATTGCGCGTCGCGGTCGAAGGGGGCGAGGTCTGGGTGCGGGTGAACGGCGATCTGGGCGCGGCGGCGGAGCCCGCGATCTTCATCCATGGCGGCCCCGGCGGCACGCACATGACCTTCGGCAACCTCGTCAGCCTTTCGGACGAGCGCGCGGTGATCCTCTACGACCAGCTCGACAGCGGCAAGTCCGACCGGCCCGGCGACCCGGCGAACTGGCGGGTCGATCGCTTCGTCGGCGAGCTGGAGGCGATCCGCAAGGCGCTAGGGGTGGAGCGCTGGCACCTCGTCGGGCACAGCTGGGGCGCGGCGCTCGCGCTCGAATACGCCGCCGCCCACCCGCGGCACACCGCCTCCGCCGTGCTCGGCGGGACCTATATCTCGACCCCGCACTGGATCCTGGGCACGAACCTGCTGATCCGCGAACTGCCCGACGAGATCGGGGAGACGCTCGCCGCCTGCGAGAGCCCCGCCCCGCCCCCGCCGACCAGGTGCCGGGAAGCGACGCGGGCCTTCTACGCCGCCTACAACGGCAGGGCGGATCGCCCCGCCCCCAGCGACAGGGCACGCGCCTACCGGCAGCGCTATGGCGGCAAGGGGTTCAACGAGGCGCTCTACAACGCGATGTGGGGGCCGAGCGAGTTCCGGGCCACCGGCTCGCTGGTCGATTACGACGCGACGCCGCTGCTCGCCCGCGTCGACGGGTCGCGGGTGCTTTTCATGGTCGGCCAATACGACGAGGCGCGGCTCGACACGGTGCAGGATTTCGTCGCCCTGACCGAGGGTTCCGAACTCGCGGTGATCCCCGGCGGGTCGCACGCCTTCCCGGCCGAACGACCGGAAGTGACCGAGGCGGTGCTGCGCGACTGGCTCGCCCGGATCGACCGGCGGGACGGCGACGCCAGGCGGGAGCAGGGGCAATGATCATCGCGGTCGACGGACCCACGGCGAGCGGCAAGGGCACGATCGCGAAACGGCTCGCCGCGCATTTCGGCGTGCCGCACCTCGACACCGGCCTCCTCTACCGCGCGGTCGGGCGGCAGGTCGCGCTGGACGGCGGCGATCCCGACAGCGAGGCGGACGCGCTCGCCGCCTGCGCCTTTCCGGACGCGCTGCTGGAGGACCCGGTCCTGCGCTCGGAGGAAGTCGGCGGGCTTGCAAGCCGCGTCTCGATCCACACGGCGGTGCGCGCCGCCCTGTTCGAACGCCAGCGCGCCTTCGCCACGCAGCCGGGCGGCGCGGTGCTCGACGGGCGCGACATCGGCACGGTGATCGCGCCCGATGCGGAGGTGAAACTGTTCATCACCGCCAGCGTGGCCGAGCGCGCGCGCCGCCGCTGGCTCGAGATGACGGCCGCGCATATCGGGCGCGAGGACCAGATCCCGCTCGCCGAGATCGAGAAGGACATCGTCCGCCGCGATGCGCGCGACATCAACCGCAAGGACGCCCCGCTCAAGGCCGCGAGCGATGCGCTGGTGATCGACACCACCAGTTTCAACAAGGACCAGGCCTTCGATGTCGTGCTCGAAGCAGTCAGGGAACGTCTCGCGCAAGCCTAGGCCCCCTGCCTTGCCGGGCGCGGTGCAGGCGCCAAATCCCTTGCCTTTCCCGCCCGGTTGACATAAAGGCGCGCCCGTTCTCGCAATCACGAATGGTTGAGTGGACCTTCGCGTATCCGCATCCGGCGGCGCGGAGAGGTCGGCCTCTTGCCCCGTCAGCCGCCGCAATGGTGCGCGCGGAGACGGAGAAAGACCCCGGAAAAACCGGCGGCCGGTAGCAAAACGAACCCAGGACACGCACACTTATGGCGACTTCGCCCCATCCCACGCGCGACGATTTCGAAGCGCTCCTCAACGAACAGCTCGGCGGCGCCGACGAAGGCGGTTTCGAAGGCCGCGTCGTCAAGGGCACCGTCACCGCGATCGAGGCCGGCATGGCCGTGATCGATGTCGGCCTCAAGTCCGAAGGCCGCGTCAATCTCAAAGAATTCGCGCGCGGCGAAGAGGACCACAATCTCTCGGTCGGCGACGAGGTCGAAGTCTATGTCGACCGTGTCGAGAACGCCGACGGCGAAGCGATGCTCAGCCGCGACCGCGCCCGCCGCGAAGCCGCGTGGGACAAGCTCGAGAACGAATTCGGCGAAGGCAAGCGTGTCGAAGGCCGCATCTTCGGCCGCGTCAAGGGCGGCTTCACCGTCGATCTCGACGGTGCCGTGGCGTTCCTTCCCGGCTCGCAGGTCGACATCCGTCCCGTGCGCGACGTCACCCCGCTGATGGACGTGCCGCAGCCCTTCCAGATCCTCAAGATGGACCGCCGCCGCGGCAACATCGTCGTCTCGCGCCGCGCCGTGCTCGAGGAAACCCGCGCCGAACAGCGCAGCGAGCTGATCGACAAGCTGGCAGAGGGCCAGGTGATCGACGGCGTGGTCAAGAACATCACCGATTACGGCGCCTTCGTCGACCTGGGCGGCATCGACGGCCTGCTCCACGTCACCGACATGAGCTACAAGCGGGTCAACCACCCGAGCGAGGTCATCAACATCGGTGACACCGTGACGGTCCAGATCGTCCGCATCAACAGCGAAACCCAGCGCATCAGCCTCGGCATGAAGCAGCTCGAAAGCGATCCGTGGGACGGCGTCTCGGCCAAGTACCCGGTCGGCATGAAGATCACCGGGACGGTCACGAACATCACCGAATACGGTGCCTTCGTCGAACTCGAGCCGGGCATCGAGGGGCTCGTCCACGTGTCCGAGATGAGCTGGACCAAGAAGAACGTCCACCCGGGCAAGATCGTCTCCACCTCGCAGGAAGTCGAGGTCATGATCCTCGAGGTCGACAGCGAGAAGCGCCGGATCAGCCTCGGCCTCAAGCAGGCCCAGCGCAATCCGTGGGAAGAATTCGCCGAGAAGCACCCGATCGGCTCCGAAGTCGAGGGCGAAGTCAAGAACGCCACCGAATTCGGCCTGTTCGTGGGCCTCGACGGCGACGTCGACGGCATGGTGCACATGTCCGACATCGCCTGGGGCATCTCGGGCGAGGACGCGCTGGCGCTTCACCGCAAGGGCGAGATGGTCAAGGCGGTCGTGCTCGACGTCGACGTCGACAAGGAGCGCATCAGCCTCGGCATGAAGCAGCTCGAAAAGGGCGCGCCTTCGGCCGAAGGCGCCGATGCGAGCGCGCTGCGCCGCGGCACCGTGGTCACCGTCACCGTGCTGGAGGTCCGCGACGGCGGGCTCGAAGTGCAGGTCGGCGAGGACGGCGCGACCGGCTTCATCAAGCGCAGCGACCTCGGCCGCGACCGCGACGAACAGCGCCCCGACCGCTTCCAGGTCGGCAGCAAGGTCGATGCGATGGTCACCGGCTTCGACCGCTCGAAAAAGCCCAATTTCTCGATCAAGGCGCGCCAGATCGCCGAAGAGAAGGAAGCCGTCGCGCAGTTCGGCTCGTCCGACAGCGGCGCGTCGCTCGGCGACATCCTCGGCGAGGCGCTGAAGAAGGGCGAATAAGTTCCGAACGGGGTCCCTGCCTTGCGGGGATTCGCGAAAGACAGGAAAGGCCCGCTTGCCCCGACGGCAGGCGGGCCTTTTCCATTCGGGGCGCGGCCTGTAAGGTGCGCCCATGCTGACCGTCCACCAGTTCCCGTGCCTCGCCGACAATTACGGCTTCCTGCTGCACAATTCGGTCAGCGGCGAAACCGCCGCGATCGATACGCCCGATGCGAAGGAATACCTCAGGCAGGCCGAGGCGAAGGGGTGGCGCATCACCCACATCTGGAACACCCACTGGCACCCCGACCACGCCGGCGGGAATGCCGAGATCGTCGCGGCGACCGGCGCGCGCGTGATCGGTCCCGGGGAGGTCGAACGGCTCTCCCCCGTCGATGAGGTGGTGGGCCACGGCGACACTGTCTCGCTCGGCGAGCACAAGGCCAACGTCATCGACGTGTCGGGCCACACCAATGGCCACATCGCCTACCACATCCCCGAGGAAGGGCTCGCCTTCGTCGGCGATGCGGTTTTCGCCCTGGGCTGCGGGCGGATGTTCGAAGGCGAGGCCGAGCAGTTCTGGGCCAGCCTCGACCGGATCCGCCGCCTGCCGACCCGGACCACGCTCTATTGCGCGCACGAATACACCGCGGCGAACGCGAAATTCGCGCTCCACGCCGATCCCGACAACGAGGCGCTCAGGGAATATGCTCAGGAGATCGAGGCGAAGCGCGCGCGCGGCGAACCGACCGTGCCGACCGTGCTGGCGCGCGAGCTCGAAACCAATCCCTTCCTGCGCGCCGACGATCCCGCCCTCGCCGCGCGCTGGGGCGGAAACGCGCCGCACGAAACCTTCGCGGCGCTCAGGGCCGCGAAGGATGCGTTCTAGCCGCCGATGAAGGCCCTCCGCGTCGAGCGCCTGTCGGGCGACCTGTCGGGCGTCACCCTCGCCGACATTCCCGAACCCGGGCGCAAGCCGGGCGAAGTGCTGGTCCGGGTGCGCGCCGCCTCGCTCAATTTTCCGGACCTGCTGATGACGCGGGGGGAATACCAGTTCAAGCCGGAGCCGCCCTTCACCAGCGGGCTCGAATGCGCGGGCGAGGTGATCGAGGCGGACTCAGGCAGCGGCTTCGCACCGGGCGACCGGGTGATGGGCGGGAACAAGACCGGCGCCTTTGCCGAAATCGCCTGCATCCCCGCGCGCGGGCTGGCGCCGGTGCCCGAGGGATTTTCCTTCGCGCAGGGAGCGGCGATGGGCGCGGCCTATGCGACCGCCTATACCGGGCTCGTCGAATTGTGCGGGGTGAAGGAAGGCCAGTGGGTGCTCGTCCACGGCGCGAGCGGCGGGGTCGGGCTCGCCGCCTGCGACCTCGCGAAGGCAATGGGGGCGCGGGTCATCGCGGCGACCGGGGTGGAGGCGAAGCGGGAGGCCATCGCCGCGCGGGCGAAACCGGACCACGTCATCCTCGCCAGCGGGCGCTTTCGCGAGGCGGTCTCGCAGATCACCGGCGGCGCGCTCGCCGATATCGTGTTCGATCCGGTGGGCGGCGACGTGTTCGACGAATCGACCCGCTGCGTCGCCTTCGGCGGCAAGCTGGTGGTGGTCGGCTTCACCTCCGGACGGATCGCCGAGATCGCCACCAACATCCCGCTCATCAAGGGTTTTTCGATCGTCGGCCTGCGCGCAGGCGAATATGCGCGGCGCTTTCCCGAGCGCGGCGCGGCGATCAATGCGGCGGTGCGCGAGCTGGCCGAAGCGGGGCGGATATCGCCAGCGATCGACCGGGTGCTGCCGCTCGAGAACTGGCGAGAAGGGTTCGAGGCGATGGCGCGGCGGGAGCTTGTCGGGAAAGTGGTGTTCGAGCCCTAGCCCCCGACCAAACGCAGCAAAGTCCCTGCGCCGGCAGGGACCTCAGGCCGGACGGCGCTTCACCGCGAGAGGTCTCAGCCTTGGCCGGGACTCACGCTTGTCCTCGCGCCGCGCGATCAGAGCGAGGCGATGACCTCGTCGGCGAGCTTCGCGTCGGCTTCGCGGTCGTGCTTGGCCGCGATCAGCTGGCCCGAGGCGGCGGTCGCGGCCTGGACGGCGCGGGCGCGCACGTCGGCGATCGCCTCGCGCTCGGCCGCGGCGATCTTGTCCTGGGCCATCCGCTCGCGCCGGGCGACCATGGCGGCGCTATCCTCTTCGGCGCGGGCGAGGATGGCGTCGGCTTCGCGCCGGGCGCCGTCCATCATCGCTTCGGCGTCCCTTTCGGCGTTGGCGATCCTGGCGACGTATTCGTCGCGCAGCGCCTCGGCCTCGGCCCGCAGGGACTTCGCCTCGTCCAATTGCTGGCGGATTTCGGCGATCCGCGCGTCGAGCCCGCCGGTGACGATGCCGGGGACCTTCTTCCAGACGAACACGCCGATCAGGACCAGCATGGCAAGGCCGACCCACTGGTAGGAATCGAGCCCCATCGCCGCCGGTTCGGCGTATTCGGAGGAAGTGGCGAGGATCGTCAGGGTGTCACGCATGGGTCAGCGCCTTCTTGACCGCCGACCGGGCCGAACGCTTGTCGACCTTCGCCCCGGTGAGGCGGGCGACGATGTCCTGGCTCGCCTCGGTGGCGACATCTTCGAGTTCGGCCAGCGCGGCTGCCCGCGCGGCTTCGATGGTGCTTTCAGCCTCGGCAAGACGGGCGTCGAGCCGTTCCTGCGCCCGCGCCAGCTTCGCCTCGGTCTGTGCGGCGGCTTTCGCCTTGGCTTCGGCGATCAGGCCCTGGGCGCGGGCGCGGTTCTCGGCCTCGCGGGCCTTCCATGCCTCCTCCTGCTCGTCGGCGGCATCGCGCGCGGCCTGGGCGGCGGCGAGGTCGTCGGCGATCTGGCGGTCGCGCAGCTGCACCGTCTCCATCACCTTGGGCACCATGCCGCGCCCGATCAGGAAAAAGGTGATGCCGAAGAACACCAGCGTCCAGAGAACCTGGCTGGAGAAGAATTCGGCGAGCTGGGATATCTGGGGCATGGCCGGTCCCGGTCAGCTTGGGGAAAGGAACGGGGGCGCCGACGCGCTGCGCCTGGCGCCCCCGGAACGCGTCAGGCGACGAAGATCAGGATCATCGCGACGACGAAGGCCAGCAGGCCCAGGAGTTCCGCCGCGGCAAAGCCGATGAACAGGCGGCCCTGCTGCCCGTCGGCCGCGCCCGGGTTGCGCAGCGCGCTTTCGAGGAACGAACCGAAGACGTTGCCCACGCCGATCGCCGCCATGCCGGCACCGATCGCTGCGAGGCCGGCGCCGACGAGCTTGGCTGCTTCAGGATCCATTTCAAAACTCCTTTGAATTCAGAACTGTTGGGAAGGAAAGAGAGGTGACTTAGTGAAGGTTCTCGGCGTCGTTGATGTACAGCGACGTGAGCAGCGCGAAGACATAGGCCTGGATGCCCGCGACGAGGATTTCGAGCGCGCTGATGGCGACCATCAGGACGAAGCTCGGAATGCCGATGAACCCGCCGAAGACCGGCCCGGCATTGACGCTGTCGATCACGAAGCTCGAGAGAACCTTGAGCAGGACGTGGCCGGCCATCATCGCCACGAACAGGCGCAGCGCGAGGCTGAAGGGGCGCACGAGGAAGGAGATCAGTTCGATCACCGGGATCAGCCAGATCAGCCACAGCGGCGTGCCGTGCGGCACGAAGAGCGAGAAGAAATGCAGGCCATGGCGCCAGAACCCGACGATGAGGACGATCGAGAAGCTCAGGATCGCGAGCACGCCGGTGACGGTGAAGTGGCTGGTGAAGGTGAAGGGATGCACCCCGAATACGCCGATCGGCAGCAGGCCGAGCAGGTTCGCGAAGAGGATGAACATGAACAGCGAGAAGATGTAGGGGACGTATTTGCGCCCCGCCTTGCCGACATTCGCTTCGAGCATGTCGTCGATGAAGCCGGTGAAGCTTTCCACCGCCATCTGCCAGCGCCCGGGGACGAGCTCGCGCTTCATGCCGCCCGCGACGAAGGCCCACAGGAGCAGGACGGTGATCGCCATCCACAGGGCCGAATTGGTGAACGCGATGTTGAAGCCCGCCAGTTCCCAGCTTTCCGAGCCGAACAGGGGCTCCAGCATGAACTGCTTCATCGGATCGACTTTGCCTTGTTCGGCTGCCACGATGTCGGTCCCTGATCCCTATGTGAAGCGCGCCCTTCCGGGCGGACCCGCCGCGCTCACCCGTCCTCGGGCTCGTCCAGCTTGTCCTCGGGGCGCGCATTCGCCGCACGAATGATGTTCCTGAAGGCCACCACCGTCCCGAGGAACAGGCCGACCAACAGGCCCCAGGGCAATGTCCCGGCGAGCGCGTCAACCGCCCAGCCGATCACACTGCCTCCGATGATCCCGCCGAGCAGGTCCGCCAGCGCGCGGTTCCCGGCGCGATAATTCGCATCGGTCCCCTGCACCTTTGGCCGGTTGCGCTGTTCCTCACGCTCGCGTGCGGCCTTGAGCCGCGCTTCGAGCGCGTCGATCCGCGCATCCTCGGCATTGGATTCTCGGGCGGGTTTCTCGTCGCTCATGCCTGCTTTCCGTCAAGGGTCGCGAGACACGTTCAGTGAGGTGCCCGCCGAGGGCGCGGACCCCTTAGAAGGGGGCCAAACCCAAGTCAACCGTGGGGGAGCGGGAGCGGTCGATTATATGACAACTCCTTGAGCGGGCGCGAGGCACGGCCCATGCACGCTGCCCATGCACGCTGCCCGTGCGCGCGGCCCCGCCCGCACGGCCCGCCGCCGGATCAGGGGCATCTCGGATCGCGTTCGGGCGGAGCGCTGGTGCGGGTCTTCCACGTGCCGTCGGGCGCTTCGTACATTTCCCCCGGTGCGGTCTGCGCGATCGCCTGGCAGCCGGCGGTGAAGGCGTATTCCTCGATCGTCGCGTTGTTCTGCTGCGCCCGGCGGGCGTAGACCGCGCGGCGCTTGATGTTGATGTCGTCGACCAGGCGCTGGAGTTCGGGGGTCGGCTGGCCGACGATGCCGAGATAGCCGTCCCTGCCCTCGCCCACCATGCCGCCCGCGCGCGCGGCGGCATAGGCCGGGTCGCGCTGGGCCATCGCGGGGGCGGCGAACCCCACTGCCAGCGCCGCGCCCGCAGCCGCCGCGAACACCGCGTTTCGCACCTGAGACCTCATCGCATTCCTCCAAAGGGCGGCGCATCCTTCCGTGTCAGAAGATGTCCGCGTTCTCCTCGATCGTATTGGCCGCGTCCTCGGCCAGCCGGTAGATCACTTCCTGCCGGATGTTGATGTTGAGCTCGATCACGATCGGCTCGTCGGGCGCGTTGACGTTGATGCACCCGCCGAGCGGCGCGAAAGCGCCGAGCGCGAACACGCCCGCCGCCGTCCTCTTCCATCGCCCCGCCATGGTTCCTCCCCGAACGCGCCTTGCGGCAGCGGTCTTGGCAGCACCGGCGGGTCCGGTCAATTTGCTCGGCTTCATAGGTTCACTTCGCTTTCGGGCAGTTGAACGGGCGGGTCTTCGGGCCGGGTCGCCTCGTCCGGCCCGGGCGGTTCGCTGCCGGGTCCGGGGGCGGGTGCGGGTCCGGGAGCGGGTGCGGGTCCGGGCCGGGGCGTGCGCGGGACGAAGCGTCCGTCCTGCGTCTTCAGCAGGCCGCGATCGACCGGGTTGCCGAGATAATCCGCGTCCCAGAAGGAGCGCACCATGGTCGCAAGCTGGTGGAAGTTCTGCGAACGCACGTTGATCTTGAACCGGATCGGCAGGCGCGACAGGCGTCGGGTGACGAAATTGCGGCTCGCCCCCTCGCCCTGGCCGACCCCGTCGAAGGTGAAGCGGGTGACGATCTCCCCCGCGAGGCTCCCCTCGAGCGCGACCGCCATGCGCGTGTAGTCGAGCGAGCGCAGCGCGTTGAAGGCGAAATTGGCCATCGCCCCCATGTCCTCGTAGGTCAGTTCCCCGACATAGGCGACGTTCCCGCCGGGCGGGCGCGAGAGCAGCAGGCCCTCCTCTATCCGCCCGTTCCCGTCCGCATCGAACACGATCGGCACCACCCCGTCGAAGGTTCCGGTGGCGGAAAGATTGGTCAGCTCCATCTCCGCGACGAAGCGCGCGGCCTCGAGCCCGACGATCTCGAAGACATAGGCTTTCTCGCCGGACCTGCCGTAATCGAGATCGACCGGGCGCATGACGAGCGTCCCGCCCATGAAGGGCCAGCGCGCGTCCTCGACGCGCACGATCCGCCCCTCGCTGAGCGAGAAGGCGACGCGTCCGGCCAGCACCTCGACGCCGGGATTGATCGTCTCGATCGTCACGACCTGCCCCGGCGCGGTGGTGAGCGCGAGGAGGTCGGTGAAGACGATCTCCCCCGCAAGCCCCGTCAGCGGGCCGAAGGCGGCGGCAAGGTCCAGGTCGTCGGTGCGGAAGCGGCCCGAACTGGTCACCCCCTCGCCGTCCCACTCGATTCCCCCCTCGCCGGTGATCGTGCCCTCGACGTCGGCGACGACGCCCTTGGCGAGGTAGGTGAGATCGTCGGGAGCGAGCCTGTCGCCGAACACGACGCCGGGCACGTCGAGCACCGCGCTGCCCCGCGCCGTTTCGAGATCGTGCCGGATCGCGACCCGGGTCACCAGTGCATCGGAGCCGGGGTGGCGCAGGGCGGCTTCGGCCTGCACGGTCCGGCCGTCGATGGCGAGCACCGCATCGCGCGCGATGAGCGGCTCGAACCGCGCCTCGCCCCCGGTCCGCTCGGACAGGAGGAAGGCGCCCCGGTCGAGCGAGAGCACGCCCTCCTCGTAGGCCCAGCGGCCCGAAAGCGCGGCGAGATCGAGCGGCACCGGATCAAGCGCCGCGGTGCCCCCGGCGAACTCGCCCGCAAGCGTCTCGCCCACCGTGCCCGTCAGCGTGGCGGCGGCGAGACGCACCGCGGCCTCGTCCTCGCCCAGCACGACATCGAGGCCGTCGAGGGCGAATCCCTCCGGCGAGGTCAGCACCGCGCGCTCCGCCGCCAGCCGTAGCCGCGTCTCGCCCAGCCGCCCGTCCAGCGCGAGATCCCGCGTGGCGAGCGAGAGGCGGAGCGCCTCGTCATAGGCCAGCATCGCGCCCGTGCCGTGCGGGCAGAGCGTCACGCTTTCCCGCCCGAGCGCGAGATCGGCATAGACGAGCCGGTCGAAGGAGACGCGCGTGCAGCCCCGCCCGAACGAGAGCCGGCCGTCCGCATAGCTCCCCGCGAGCGGCAGGGCGAAACCCTCGATCCGCCCGCCGGGGATCGGCCCGCTCGCCTCGGCGCGGCCGGCGAAGGTGATCGCGCCCGCAGCCTGGCGCAGCTCCATGCCCGGGACCGAGATCCGCGCGCCCTCCGCCTCGTAAGGGGCCATGGCGAGCCGGAAGACAAGCTCGCCGCTTTCGCCCGCCTGCTCCATCCGCCCGGTGATCCGAGGCAGGCCCGCGCCGCCCGTCACCAGGTTGCCGCGCAGCGCCCCGCCCGCCCAGCTCACCCGCGAGGCGGCGAGGATCGTCTCGCCCCCGCGCGCGGCGAGCCGCGCTTCGGGCACGAGGACCGAAAGCGCGCCGTCCTCCTGCCGCAGCGTCACGTCGGCGCGCAAAGTGCCTCCCGCCATCGCGGCGTCGAGATTGCGCGCGAACTTGCGGGTCAGCGGGGCGAGCAGGGTGTCCTCGAAACTGTCCCCGAACGCGGCGAGGTCCGCCCCGTCAAGCGCGGCGATCGCCACCCCCTCGCCCGTGAGCCGCGCGTCCCATTCGCTGCGCGCGAAACCGCCGACGCTGCGCAGCGCCCCGTCCGCGGCCAGGCTGTCAAAGCGCGCAAGACCAGTGTCGACCCCGCGCGCGGCAAGATCGTGGCGCAAGTTGAAGATGCCGCCCTTCCAGCCGACCTGCCCGTTCCCGCCGAGCCGCTGCGCGGCAAGCCCCTCTCCCGCAAGCCCCGCTGCGGCGAGGCCGAACCCGCCTTCGAGCGAATCGAGCGATGGCGCCAGCGCGAGCCGCGCGGCGATGTCGGCGCGCGCGACCCGGGTGCCGCCGCATTTCGCCCCGCGCAGCCGGATCGGCCCGGCGAAGGAGGGTGCGCCGTCATCGGTGGTGATCGCACCATAGAGCGACGCGCGGGCCGCGCGGCAATCGCCGCTGCCGATGCCGGGCGCGGTCGCGGCGATCGTGCCGGCAAAGCCGTCATCGAGCCGGCCCGACCCCTCGGCCTTGACGCCGACGTTTCCGTAATCGGTTTCGATCAGGGCGCGCCCGTCGACGAGTTCGAGCGCGAGGTCCGGCAGGCCCGCTTCGCCCTCGCCGGGTTCGAGCAGCGGATCGAGCGCGCCCGCGCTGAACGTGCCATCGCGATAACTGGCGTGGAGCCGCGGGCGCACCAGCCGTACCCGGCCGATCGCGGGGAGGCCGAGCATGTAATCGATCCCGATCACCGCCCGCTCGATTACCAGGTCGGGCCGTGCGGGATCGCCCACCACGATGTTCGCCAGCACCTGTTGCCGCGGCCCGACCGAGACGATGTCGTAGCTGGCCGGGATGTCGAGCTCCTCCAGCGCGTCGTCGATCACGCCGACCGCGATCCTTTCGCGGGCGGACCATCCGAGGAGCGCCGCGACGACCAGCGCGAGCAAGAGGGCGGCGAGGATCGTCGGCCCCCGGCGCGCGGGCCGGGGGTCAGCGGACACGCCTTCGGGACCTTCATCGGGGGCACTCGCCATCGTGCCGCCCACTTGCGCCACAAGCGCGGCAAAGGCAATGAAGCAGGCAGGCGAAAGGGACGCAGCGCTTGCCGCAAGGGGACGACAGCTTCGATTTCGGGGAGGAGCGCCCGCCCGCGCCCCGCTCCTTCGTTTCGGACGCGGGCAGCCACGCCGGCTCGGGCCACCGCGCCCGCCTGCGCGAGCGGCTGCTGAAAGGCGGGGCCGAGGCGCTCGCCGATTACGAGGTGCTCGAATACCTGCTCTTCGCCGCGATCCCGCGCGGCGACACCAAGCCGATCGCCAAGGCCCTGCTCGCCCGGTTCGGCAGCCTTGCCGGCGTGCTCAACGCCGATCCCAAGGCGCTCCAGCGGACGAGGGGCGTGGGCGAGAACACCGCGGCGGCGCTGAAGGCGGTCGCCACCGCCTCGCGTCGCATGGCGCGCAGCGAGGTCGGCAAAAAGCCGGTGCTCGGCAGCTGGCAGGCGCTGATCGACTACCTCACCGCCGACATGGCGCATCTCACGGTCGAGCGGGTGCGGGTGCTCTACCTCGACACCAGGAACCGCCTGATCGACGACCACCACCTCGCCGACGGGACCATCGACGAGGCGAGCCTTCACCCGCGCGAGGTGATCCGCCGGGCGATGGACGTGGGCGCGGCGGCGCTGATCCTCGTCCACAATCACCCCAGCGGCCATCCCGAGCCGAGCCGCGCGGACATCGACGTCACCCGCCGGATCGCGGAGGCCGGCCGCCTGCTGGGCGTCACTGTCCACGACCATGTCATCGTCGGGCGCGAGGGCCATGCGAGCCTGCGCGCGAAGGGGCTGATCTAGGGCGGGGCTTGATCTCGCCGCTTCCGGGGCCTAGCCGCCCCTCACCCAATTCCATTCATCCGGAGCCCCCGATGGTCCCCCGCTACGCCCGCCCCGCCATGACCGCCCTGTGGGAGCCGGAGGCGAAATACCGCATCTGGTTCGAGATCGAGGCCCATGCGACCGAGAAGCTCGGCGAGCTCGGCGTCGTCCCGAAATCCGCGGCGAAGGCGTTGTGGGACTGGTGGGCGACCGATCCCGTCATCGACGTCGCGGCGATCGACGCGATCGAGGCGGTAACCAGGCACGACGTGATCGCCTTCCTCACCTGGGTGGCCGAACAGGTCGGGGAAGAAGCGCGCTTCATGCACCAGGGCATGACCAGTTCCGACGTGCTCGACACGACGCTCTCGGTGCAGCTGGCACGCGCCACCGACATCCTTCTCGACGACATGGACGCGCTGCTCGCCGCGATCAGGACGCGCGCGGAAGAGCACAAGTACACGCCGACCATCGGTCGCAGCCACGGCATCCACGCCGAGCCGGTGACCTTCGGGCTCAAGCTCGCGCAGGCCTATGCCGAATTCGACCGCTGCCGCGAGCGGCTGGTCGCCGCGCGCAGGGAAATCGCCACCTGCGCGATCAGCGGCGCGGTCGGCACCTTCGCCAATATCGACCCCGCGGTCGAAGCCCATGTGGCAGGGAAGCTCGGTCTCGCGGTCGAGCCGATCAGCACGCAGGTCATCCCGCGCGACCGCCACGCGATGTATTTTGCGACGCTCGCCGTCATCGCGGGCAGCATCGAACGGCTGGCGGTGGAAATCCGCCACCTCCAGCGCACCGAGGTGCTGGAGGCGGAGGAATATTTCTCCCCCGGCCAGAAGGGCTCGAGCGCGATGCCGCACAAGCGCAACCCGGTGCTGACCGAGAACCTCACCGGGCAGGCGCGCATGATCCGCAGCTTTGCCCTCCCCGCGCTCGAGAACGTCGCGCTGTGGCACGAGCGGGACATCTCGCATTCCTCGGTCGAACGCTTCATCGGCCCGGACGCGACGATCACGCTCGACTTCGCGCTCGCGCGGCTGACGGGCGTTCTCGAAAAGCTGCTGGTCTATCCCGAGCGGATGCAGAAGAACCTCGATGCCATGGGCGGCCTCGTCCATTCGCAGCGCGTGCTGCTGGCGCTCACCCAGGCGGGGATCAGCCGCGAGGACGCCTATGCCATCGTCCAGCGCAACGCGATGAAGGTGTGGGAATCGCAAGGCGCGCTCGGGCTGCTCGACCTGCTCAAGGCCGATCCGGACGTCACCGCGGCGCTGGGCGAGGCCGAGCTCGAGGAGAAGTTCGACCTCGCCTACCACTTCCGCCACGTCGACACGATCTTCGCGCGGGTGTTCGCTTGACGCCGCAAGCGTCGGGGGTGGACCTCCCCGCCAGATCGCCTAGGCTGGTGCGGATCGCGCAACACGAGAGGAACGAGCCCGCATGCAGATCGTGAGAACCATCGTGTGGGTGTTGATCGTCATCGCGGTCCTTGCCTTTTCCCTGTTCAACTGGGAGCCGGTCGAGATCACGCTGTGGGACAACCTCGTGCTCGAAACGAAGGTCCCCGCGCTCGTCATCATCGCCTTCCTGCTCGGCCTGGTGCCGATGTGGCTCTACCATCGCAGCGTGAAATGGAGCCTCAGGCGACGCATCCGCAGCCTCGAGAACTCGCTCAAGTCGAACGCGCTCTCGCGCCGGCACGAACCCCATCACGGCGATACGCCTGCCCCTGCCACCGCACCCACCCCTGTCCCCGCCCCGGTGCACGATCCGGCGCCCAAAAGTGTGGACAGCGACGGAGCGAGCGGCGACACGCTCGCGCCGGTCCCGCGCAATCCCTCGGAGTGAACGTGACTAACCCGGTCTATCTCGCCCTCGATATCCCCCAGATCGAGCCGGCCAAGGCGTTGCTGGCCAAGGTCAAGGCCCATGTCGGCGGGGTCAAGCTCGGCCTCGAATTCTTCTGCGCCCACGGCGCGCACGGCGTCCACGAGATCGCCCACATGGGCCTGCCGATCTTCCTCGACCTCAAGTTCCACGACATCCCCAACACCGTCGCCGCGGCGATGCAGGCGATCCACGTCTACGAACCCGCGATCGTCACCGTCCACGCATCGGGCGGGCGCGCGATGATGGAGGACGCCAAGGCCGCTGCCGCCGAAGGGTGCAAGGTCGTGGGTGTCACCATGCTGACCAGCCTCGATACGGGCGACCTCGCCAAGACCGGCATCTACGGCAGCGAGGAGACGCAGGTCATGCGCCTCGCCGAACTCGCGCACGAGGCGGGGCTCGACGGGATCGTGTGTTCGGGCCACGAGGTCGCGCGCGTGAAGAAGGCGTGGAAGGACGGGTTCTTCGTCGTGCCGGGCCTGCGCCTGCCGGGTTCGGGCACGGGCGACCAGAAGCGCGTCGTCACCCCGCGCGCGGCGCGCGATGCGGGGGCGAGCGTGCTCGTCATCGGCCGCCCGATCAGCCGCGCCGAGGACCCGGAGGCCGCCGCGCGCGCGATCGAGGCGACGCTCTAGGCTCGTCATGTCGGTGCACATCAAGATCTGCGGGCTTTCCACGAGCGAAACCGTCGCCGCGGCGGTGGCGGGGGGCGCGAGCCATGTCGGCTTCGTCCATTTCGAGCCGAGCCCCCGCCATGTCGGTCTGAAACAGGCCGCCGACCTGCGCGAAGGGCTGCCCGCCGGGGTCAAGGCGGTGCTGCTGCTCGTCAACGCCGGGATCGAGACGACGGCGCACGCGATCGAGGTGGTAAGGCCCGACGTGATCCAGTTCCACGGGAAGGAAACCCCCGAATGGATCGCCCTCGTGCGCGAGCGGACGGGGGTCGAGACGTGGCGCGCGATCGGGGTCAGGGGCGCGGAGACATTGGACAAGGCCAGCCGCTACAGGGACGCCGCCGACCGCCTGCTGTTCGACGCGCCCCCGCCGCAGGCGAGCGCGCTGCCGGGCGGAAATGGGGTCGGTTTCGACTGGACCGTGCTGGCACACCACGACCACGTGCTGCCCTGGGGCCTCGCGGGCGGGCTCACCCCCGACAACGTCGCCGCGGCGATCCGCGCGACCGGCGCGCCGCTGGTCGATGCCTCCTCCGGCCTCGAAAGCGCGCCCGGCGTCAAGGACGTGGACAAGATCGCGGCCTTCTGTCAGGCGGCGCGCTCGGCGTGACCCCTCCCCCCCGGTCGCCGCGAGCGCAGTCGAGACGCGTTCGCGCTGGGGCGAAGGTGTCTCGACTTCGCTCGACACCAACGGCATTAGCAACAGCATGAACCAGCCCAATTCCTTCCGCACCCTGCCCGACGAGAACGGCCATTTCGGCGACTATGGCGGGCGCTATGTCGCCGAAACGCTGATGCCGCTCGTGCTTGACCTCGAACGCGAATATCGCAAGGCGCAGGCCGATCCCGAATTCGCCGCCGAATTCGACGACCTGATGAAGCACTATGTCGGCCGCCCCTCTCCGCTCTATTTCGCGGAAAGGCTGACCGAGGCGCTTGGCGGCGCGCAGGTGTGGTTCAAGCGCGACGAGCTCAACCACACCGGCGCGCACAAGATCAACAATTGCATCGGCCAGATCCTGCTCGCGCGGCGCATGGGCAAGACCCGCATCATCGCCGAAACCGGCGCGGGCCAGCATGGCGTCGCCACCGCCACGGTCTGCGCGCGGTTCGGCCTACCTTGCGTGATTTACATGGGCGCCGAGGACGTGCGGCGGCAATCGCCCAATGTCTTTCGCATGAAGCTGCTGGGGGCCGAGGTCGTCCCCGTCACCAGCGGTCGGGGCACGCTGAAGGACGCAATGAACGAAGGGCTTCGGGACTGGGTCGCCAATGTCCACGACACCTTCTACATCATCGGCACGGCCGCCGGCCCGCATCCGTACCCCGAGATGGTCCGGAATTTCCAGAGCGTCATCGGGACCGAGGCGCGCGCGCAGATGCTCGAGCGGGTGGGTCGCCTGCCCGACCTCCTCGTCGCCTGCATCGGCGGCGGGTCAAACGCGCTGGGGCTGTTCCACCCCTTCCTCGACGATCCCGAGGTGGCGATGCTCGGCGTGGAGGCGGCGGGCCACGGCCTTGACGGCGACGAACACGCCGCATCGCTCCTCGGCGGCGCGCCCGGCGTGCTTCACGGCAACAAAACCTATCTGCTGCAGGACGAAGACGGCCAGATCACCGAAGGCCACTCGATCAGCGCCGGCCTCGACTATCCCGGAATCGGGCCTGAGCACGCCTGGCTGAAGGAATCGGGCCGGGTCGAATACACCGCCGTCACCGACGACGAGGCGATCGAGGGCTTCCAATTGCTCTGCCGCACCGAGGGAATCATCCCGGCGCTTGAACCGAGCCACGCCATCGCGGCCGTGGCGCAGCGCGCCAAGCAGATGGACCGCGAGGCGATCATCCTGATGAATCTGTGCGGAAGGGGCGACAAGGACATCTTCACCGTGGCGGAGAAGCTCGGGGTGGAGATGTGAGCCGCAACCTCTGCCCCACCGTCATCCCGGACCGGATCCGGGATCCCGCTTCTTCAGGCGCGGGGGCAAAGGCAGCTGGACCCCGGCTCGGGGCCGGGGTGACGGTTCTTGATCGGGGGTAAGAATTTGAGGCGGGACCGAAGCCCTGAAGCGGTTTGGAAGATCAAGAAAGCCATTGCGATTTTCGCGGCATTGGCCGGTGCGGTGGCCATGATATGGTTCTATATCGAGGCCGGACCCGAGCTTTGGGAATATCCCGAACATGGACGAAGGCGCTTCTCGAGATGGCTGATCGGCCCGTTGCTTCCTGCCATAATCTACGGAGGTTTTCTCCTCTGCCGCTACAGTTGGCTCTTGCCGGAAATGTTGAATCGATCGGATGACTGACCGCCTCTCTCCGCGTCTTTCGGGCGCCTTCTCCGCCCCCCACCCCGCCTTCGTCGCCTTCATCACCGCTGGCGATGGCGACACCGCCGCGAACCTCGATGCGCTGGTCGCGGGCGGTGCGGATGTGATCGAGCTGGGCATGCCCTTCACCGATCCGATGGCCGATGGCCCCGCGATCCAGAGCGCCAACTTGCGCTCGCTCGCAGCGGGAACCACCACCGCCGATGTGCTCCGCATGGCGAGCGAGTTCCGCTCGCGCCACCCCGACGTGCCGCTCGTCCTGATGGGCTATGCCAACCCGATGATCCGGCGCGGGCCGGAATGGTTCGCTGACGCCGCCGCCGCAGCAGGCGTGGACGGCGTCATCTGCGTCGACATCCCGCCGGAGGAAGACGAGGCGCTCGGTCCCGCCCTGCGCGCGCGCGGCATCGCCCCGATCCGCCTCGCCACGCCGACCACCGACGCCGCGCGCCTGCCGCGCGTGCTCGAAGGCTCGGAGGGCTTCGTCTATTACGTCTCGGTCGCCGGGATCACGGGCAAGCAGCAGGCGGCGATCGATTCGATCGAAGCCAACGTCGCCCGCATCAAGCAGTCGACCGACCTGCCCGTCGCGGTCGGCTTTGGCGTGCGCACGCCCGAACAGGCCGCCGCCATCGCGCGCGTCGCGGACGGTGTCGTCGTCGGTTCGGCCTTCGTCGATCTCGTCGGCGAATTTGGCAAGGACGCGCCCGAGCGGCTAAGGGAACTGACTTCGGCAATGGTGGGCGCGATCAGATCCGCGCGTGAGAGGCAAGAGACATGAGCTGGTTGACCCGCGTCCGCAATTCCCTCGGCTTCGGTTCGGAGAAGAAGAGCACCGAGAAGGACCTTTGGATCAAGTGCCGCAATTGCCAGGAAATGCTCTTCGTCCAGGAATTCGAGGAGAACCTGTCGGTCTGCCCGAAATGCGACCATCACGGGCGGATCGGGGCGGATGCGCGGCTGCAATTGCTGCTCGATCCCGGTTACGAGCTGCTCCCGCTGCCGCAGGTGACCGAAGACCCGCTCAAGTTCCGCGATTCGAAGAAGTACACCGACCGGCTGAAGGGTGCGCGCGCGGCGAATCCCTATGAGGACGCCTTCATCGTCGGCTCGGGCGCGATCGACGCGCGGCCTGCCGTCGTCGGCGTGCAGGATTTCGCCTTCATGGGCGGATCGATGGGCATGGCGGTGGGGCAGGCCTTCGTGAACGGGGCGGAAAAGGCGCTGGAGCGGCGCTGCGCCTATGTTGTGGTGACGGCGGCGGGCGGCGCGCGGATGCAGGAGGGGATTCTTTCCCTGATGCAGATGCCGCGCGCGACGGTGATGACCCGGCGGCTCAAGGCGGCGGGCCTGCCCTACATCGTCGTCCTCACCGACCCGACCACCGGCGGCGTCACCGCGAGCTATGCCATGCTCGGCGATATCCACATCGCCGAACCCGGCGCGCTGATCGGCTTTGCCGGCCAGCGGGTGATCCAGGACACGATCCGCGAGCAATTGCCCGAAGGCTTCCAGCGCGCCGAATATCTCCACAAGCACGGCATGGTCGACATGGTGGTGCACCGCCGCGACCTGAAGGCGACGCTGGCACGAGTGCTCGGCTATCTTCAGCCGGTAAAGGCGGCGTGATTTCTCCCCCTCCCGTGTGGGAGGGGTCCGGGGGGTGGGTTTCCCGACTTCCCGGCGTGTCACTTCCCTCTCCAACCCCTCCCATTGAGGGGAGGGGCTCGAAATGAAGCCGCTCGATTTCGGGCGGTCGGACGATCCGCGCGTTCAATCCCAGCTCGACCGGCTTTCCCGCCTGAGCGTCCCGCAGGGGCGGCTCGGGCTCGACACCATCCGCGCGTTGATGGAGCGGCTCGGCAACCCGCACCGCGCGCTGCCGCCGGTCTTCCATGTCGCCGGGACCAACGGCAAGGGCTCGGTCTGCGCCTTCCTGCGGGCGATGCTGGAGGCCGAAGAGTATCGTGTCCACGTCACCACCAGCCCCCACCTCGTGCGCTACAACGAGCGCATAAGGCTCGCCGGAAAGCTGATCGACGACGCGATGCTGGCCGACCTGCTCGAAGAGGTGCTCGATGCGGGGGAGGACCTGCATCCCAGTTTCTTCGAAGTCACCATCGCCGCCGCCTTCACCGCCTTCGCGCGCGTGCCCGCCGATGCCTGCGTGGTCGAGGTCGGCATGGGTGGCCGCTTCGATGCGACCAACCTGCTCGAACCCGGCGCGCTGGCGGCCTGCGGCATCGCGGCGCTGGGGCTCGATCACGAGAAGTTCCTGCTCGCGCCCGAGGACGGCACGCCCGCAGAGCCCATGGCGCGGATCGGATTCGAAAAGGCGGGGATCGCCAAGCCGGGCGTGCCGCTGGTGACGCTGCGCCACGATCCCCTGCCCGCAGGCGCGGTTATGGCGCAGGCGGAGCGGTTCGGCGCGCCGCTGCTCGTGCAGGGCGATGCGTGGGAGGCGCGCGAAGCGGACGGGCGGCTCGCCTATCGCGATGACCACGGCGCGCTCGACCTCCCCTTTCCCGCGCTGCCCGGCGCGCACCAGGTCGCCAATGCGGGCCTTGCGATCGCCATGCTGCGCGCGCAGCAAGGCGTGGCGGTATCGCGGGAGGCGATCGAGCGGGGCCTTCGCACCGCGACGTGGCCCGCGCGGCTCCAGCGCCTCAGGCCCGGCCCGCTGACGGGCGGCCGCGAAACATTGCTCGACGGGGGGCACAATCCGAGCGCGGGGGAGGTGCTGGGCGCCCATTTCAGGGGCCGGCGCGTTCATCTCGTGCTCGGGATGCTTGCGAACAAGAACCCGCTGGCGTTGATCCGCCCGCTCGGCGAAACCATCGCCTCGCTCACCATCGTTCCTGTGCCCGGGCACGAGACGCATCCGCCCGAGGCATTCGGCCCGCGCGCAGCGGCCGCGCCCGACCTGCCGGGCGCGATGGCGATGATCCGCGATGACGGCCTGCCGGTGCTGATCGCGGGTTCGCTCTACCTCGCGGGCGAGGCGCTGCGCCTCAACGGCGAGCTGCCGGACTAGGGATTTCCCGGTCCGGCCGCATCGGACCGGCCGCCCCTGTTTCCCTGTCCTGCCGCGATTTTTCCGGCCTGCACGAAGCTCGCGCCGCGGCCGGAACCGCCCTTGCGTCAGGCATCCTCGGGCGCGGGCCGGGTTCCGGCGGTTCCCATCGCATCGTCGACCAGTCCGGCGCGCATCATCCACCAGAACAGCACGATCCCGGGGAGCGCGGCGACCGTCGTGAGAAGGTAGAAATTGACATAGCCGATCCAGTCGATCAGCGCGCCCGCGGTCGTTCCGGTCAGCAGCCGCCCGACAATGCTCGCCCCCGCGCTGATCAGGGCATATTGCGCGGCGGTGAAACGCAGGTCGCACAACGCCGAGAAATAGGCGACCACCACCACCCCGCCATAGCCGCTGGCGAAATTCTCGAACCCGATCGCGGCCGCCATGCCGAGATTGGAATCGCCCGCAGCGGCCAGCGCGGCAAAGCTGACATTGGAAACCGCCATCAGGATGAGCGCGATCAGCACCGATTTCTTGAGCCCGAGGCGGGCATAGATGATCCCGCCCACGAACACGCCGATGATGAGCGCCCAGAATCCGACCCCGACATCGTAGATCGCGATCTCGTCGTTGCTGAAGCCGAGATCCTCGAACAGCAGGCGGAAGGTGAGGTTCGCAAGCGTGTCGCCGATCTTGTGGACGAGGATGAACAGCAGGACCAGCCAGGCGCCGTTGCGACGGAAGAACTCGGAGAAGGGATCCGCGATCGCGCGGGCCATCTCGACCAGGCTGCGCCGCTCGGCCTGCTTCTGGTGGCGCGCGGGCTCGCCCAGGATCAGGGCGGTCAGCATGGCCGGCAGCGCAAAGATCGAACACACCGCATAGGCCACCGTCCAGTCGCTGCGTGCGGCGACCACCAGCGCAAGACCGCCCGCGCCGGCCGCGCCGATGCGCCAGCCATACTGGCTCATCCCCGAACCCGTGCCGAGCTGGTAGGGCTTGAGCGTCTCGATCCGGTAGGCGTCGATGATGATGTCGAACGTCGCGCCCGCCGTCCCGAGCATGACGGCCGAGACAGCAACCCAGACGATGTCCTGCCGCGGGTCGGCGACGGCGAGATTGATCGTCGCCGCGATGGCGAGGAAGCCGATCACGATCATCCAGCTCACCCGCTGGCCCAGCCGGCCGATCACCGGAAGCGTGACCGCATCGATCACCCACGCCCACAGGAATTTCACGTTGTAGACGAGAAAGGCGAGCGTGAAGGCGGTGACGGTCGCTTTCTCGATCCCCTCCTGCGCCAGCCGCGTCGTCAGCGTCGCGGCCAGCAGCGCGAAGGGAAAGCCCGACGAAACGCCGAGAAAGAACGCGGCGAGCGATTCCTTTTCCAGATAGGGCCGGAACGAGCCCCACAGGTCCCGCTTCGGGGTCACCCCAGCCTCAGCCATTCGCTCGCATCCTTGTCGTGATCCCCATATTGCTGCACCATTAGGGGTAGAGAGAGGAAATAGGAACGCCGCCATGAACACCGGCACAACCGCATCAACAGATTCGCCGCCGCACCATCGGCCCACCGCAGGCCAGCTCGCGCTCGCCGAGGCGATCCGGCACGGCGCGGGGCGCGCGGCCGCGGGGATCGCCACGGTCCCGGCGAGCAATTACACGAGCGCAGAGCACTTCGCGCGCGAAAAGGCCGCGCTGTTCGACCGGATGCCGCAGGTGCTGTGCCCATCGGCGCTGCTGCCCGATCCCGGCATGGCCGTGCCGCACGATGCGACCGGGCGTCCGCTGCTCGTCACCCGCGACGGCGAGGGCCGCGCCCACGTCTTCCTCAATGTCTGCCGCCATCGCGGCACGCGGCTGGTCGAAGGCGAGGAGGCGGTCTGCGCGAAGCGCCTCGTGTGCCCCTATCACGCCTGGACCTACCGGCTCGACGGCAAGCTTCTCGCGCTGCCGCGGCCGGAGACCTTCCCCGGCCTCGACAAGTCGCAATACGGCCTCGTCGAATTGCCGAGCATCGAGGCGGGCGGCCTCATCTGGTTCGCGCCGCGCGAAGGCGCGGATTTTTCCGATGCCCGAAACCTCGGAGCCGATTTCGCGGCGCTGGGAATGCCCGAGGCGCACCTGTTCCGCCGCAAGATGCACGAGGTGAAGGGCAACTGGAAGCTCATCATGGATGCCTTCCTCGAAAGCTATCACGTCACCCGCCTCCACGCGAAGACGATCGGGCCGTTCTTCAAGGACGGGATCACGGCGGGCGATCAGGTCGGCCCGCACCAGCGTTCCGCGGTGGGGCGGCTCGAGGAGATGGAGAAGATCGACCTCACCGACATGGCGCAATTGCGGCGCGTCGTGACCTTCGCCTATCAATTGATGCCTGCCACGATCATCGTCCCCAGCCCCGATTACGTGAACGTCATGGTACTGATGCCGCAGGCCCACGATCTCACCCTGGTCGAGGACTTCATGCTCATCCCCGAAGAACCGAAGAGCGACAAGGCGCGCAATCACTGGGAGCGCAGCTGGGCGCTGCTCGACGGCGGGGTCTTCGCCAGCGAGGATTTCCGCGCCGCCGAACTGGGCCAGCAGGGGCTCGCATCGGGCGCGGTGCCGCATCTGACGCTCGGCACGCTCGAAGGCGGGATCGTGCGCTTCGACGAACTGGTGCGGGACGCCTTGCGGGCCGCCAACTGAGCGCCTAGGCGCGCGCCATGCCCACCAAGCCGCCCCGCCACGACGACCGCCCCGAAGGGGACCGGATCGCGAAACTGCTCGCCCGCGCCGGGGTTGCCAGCCGCCGCGAGGTCGAACGGATGATCGCCGAAGGGCGCGTCGCGCTCGATGGCAAGCCGGTGGAAAGCCCCGCGACCTTCCTCACCAGCCTGCGGGGCGTCGCCGTCGATGGAAAGCCGGTCGCCGCGCCCGAGGAGACGCAGCTTTTCGCGTTTCACAAGCCGACCGGCCTCATCACGGCGGAGCGCGATCCGGGGGGCCGCTCGACGATCTACGATGCGCTGGTCAACGCCCTGCCCAGCGACGCGCCGCGGGTGATGCCGGTGGGCAGGCTCGACATCAACACCGAGGGCCTGCTGCTGCTCACCAATGACGGGGAACTCAAGCGGCGGATGGAACTGCCTTCTTCCGCCGTGCCGCGCACCTACCGCGCCCGCGCCTTCGGCGACGTGTCGCAGGCGCAGCTCGACGATCTCATCGAAGGGGTGGAGATCGAAGGCGTGCGCTACGGCTCGATCGACGCCAATCTCGAACGCGGGTCGGGCCGCAACATCTGGATCGAGATGACCATCACCGAGGGCAAGAACCGCGAGGTGCGCCGGGTGCTCGAATGGCTCGGGCTCAAGGTCAACCGCCTGATCCGCACCGCCTATGGCCCCTTCGAACTCGGCGACCTGCCGCGGGGACAGGCCGCGCGCATCCGCAAGCAGGATCTCGGCCGTTTCATGAGCACCCTGAAGAAGGGCGAGCGGTGAGGATCATCGCCGGGGAATGGCGCGGGCGGCGGATCGAGGCGCCGAAGGGCGAGGCGACCCGCCCCACCGCCGACCGCACGCGCGAGACCTTGTTCAACATGCTGACGAGCCGGCTCGGCAGTTTCGAGGGGTTGCGGGCCGCGGACCTCTTCGCCGGCAGCGGCGCGCTGGGGCTGGAGGCGCTTTCGCGCGGGGCGGCGCATTGCCTGTTCGTCGAGCAGGACCGCGCCGCGCTGAGTGCGATCCGGGCGAACATAAGGGCGCTCGATGCGGGCGCCCGCGCGAGCGTGGAGGCGGGATCGGTCATGGGCCTGCGGGCGGCGCGCGAACCGCTCGACCTCGTGCTCGCCGATCCGCCCTATGGCACCGGCGCGGGCAGCGTCGCGCTCGACCGGATGCTGCGCCTCGGCTGGATCGGCGAGGCGACGTGGATCGCGCTCGAGACCGGCAAGGCCGAGGAGGTCGCGGTCAAGGGCCTCGAGGTCGAAACCGAACGCCGCATCGGCAAGGGCAAGGGCAAGCTCACGCTGCTGCGTCCCGCTTCCCCGAATGGAGCCCCCGCCGATCCGGGATCGGGTCCGGCCTAGGTCAGCCGTCCGAGGGCGGGTTCGCCATCCGCTGCTCGAGCACCTTCCACGAGGCTTCCTGGCGGTCGGCGCCCATCCGGGTGATGGCGATCTTGTCCTCGTCGCGCAGGCGCCAGAAGATCTCCTGCCGTTCGGGGGTGAGGCTCCAGTAGTAGCTCTTCGTGTCTTCGGGCCAGGCGTCGTAGGCGCTCTGCCGCTCGGCGGGCCAGGCGTCCCGCTGGGCCTGCTCGTCCGGCGTCAGTTCCCGCATCGTGCCGGGATCCGTGCGATCGGTCGGCATGGTGTCGGGCCTCGTCGGCTCGGGCGGCATGGTGTCGGGCCTCGTCGGCTGCGGCGGCGTGGTATCGGGCCTTGTCGGCTGGGGCGGCATCGTGTCCTGCGCGCTCGCCGGGGCAAAGGCGACGACCGCCACCGTCGCCGCGGCGACACCGTAAAGCCAGATATGTGATTTCCGCATGGGATTCTCCTTCGTTTCCAGACCCTCGCGTGCTCGAACGCGGACTTCCTTGCGGCCCGGTGGGCGCATCCCCTCGCCCCCGGGCAGCGCCACCATGGGCCAGCAGGTCCGGCCTGCGAACCCGCGCGCCCTGCCCTGCGTCCCGAAGCAGGCACGACCCGCCGGGAGGCGTGGGCGCACCGGGACGGACCGATGGCGCGCACGAAAAAGGGCGACCGAAGGCCGCCCTTTCATCGTGCCGATGTGCCTGTTCGCCTCAGCCGCGACGATCTTCCGGAAAGTCCCTCGCCGGGTAGTCGCCCCAATCGAGGCCCGCGGCGCGCGGCTGGATGCAGGAATCCTGCGATTCGCTCATGCAGACTTCGTATTCCTCGCCCTCGACGCGGACCTTGATGGCCTTGCCTTCGTCGTTGCGCTCGACGATTTCGGGCGACTTCGCCTTCCAGTCCGCGTCCTGCGACTGCCCGTCATCCTGGGCAGCGGCGGGCATGGCGATCCCGGCGGAAAGGACGGCGGCGGCGGTGATTGCTAGAAAATTCCTCATGATATCAGCTCCTCCATGTCGTTTGCTTGCACCTGATCAATGGGATGCCGGGGCGTGAGGTTCCGAATTTTCCGGGTTCCACCGTCCGTCGCCCCTGCCGAAGCAATGGTCGAAAACCGTCCCTCGCGGGTTGCGGGAACCGGCTGCGTTCCCTACCTGTTCGCGGGGATATCATGACCGACCGCAGCCCCCTCCCCGCCTCCGCGCAAGGCGAAGTTCCGCCCTATGCCGCGCGGCTCAACCCGCCGCAGCGCGAGGCGGTGCTGACCACCGAGGGGCCGGTGCTGATGCTCGCCGGGGCCGGCACGGGCAAGACCGCCGCGCTCACCGCCCGGCTCGCCCACCTGGTGGCGACGCGGCGCGCCTATCCCTCGCAGATCCTCTGCGTCACCTTCACCAACAAGGCCGCGCGCGAAATGCGCGAGCGTGTCGGGGCGCTGCTCGGCCAGGGCGCGGAAGGGATGCCGTGGCTCGGCACCTTCCATTCGGTCTGCGCCAAGATGCTGCGCCGCCATGCGGAACTGGCGGGGCTCGAGGCGAACTACACGATCATCGACACCGACGATCAGCTGCGACTGCTGAAGCAGCTCATCGCCGACAGCGACCTCGACGAGAAACGCTGGCCCGCGCGCCAGCTCGCCGGCCTCATCGACCGCTGGAAGAACCGCGGGCTCAACCCCGAGGATCTTGATCCGGCCGAAAGCGAAGCCTATGCCAATGGTCGCGGACAGGCGCTCTACCGTGCCTACCAGGACCGGCTGAAGGCGCTCAACGCCTGCGATTTCGGCGACCTGATGCTGCACGTGCTCAACATCTTCCGGGCCCGCCACGACGTGCTGGCCGAATACCAGCAGCGCTTCCGCTACATCCTTGTCGACGAATACCAGGACACGAACGCGGTCCAGTATCTCTGGCTACGCCTGCTCGCGCAGGAACATAAGAACATCTGCGTGGTGGGCGACGACGACCAGTCGATCTATTCCTGGCGCGGGGCGGAAGTGGCGAACATCCTGCGCTTCGAGAAGGATTTTCCCGGCGCCCACGTGATAAAGCTCGAACAGAACTACCGTTCGACCCCGCACATCCTCGGCGCCGCCTCGGGCCTTATCCGCGCCAATTCGCAGCGCCACGACAAGACCTTGTGGACCGAGGCGAACGGGGGCGAGAAGGTCCGCGTCATCGGCGTGTGGGACGCGCCCGAGGAAGCGCGCCGCGTCGGGGAGGAGATCGAACGGCTCGAGGGCGAAGGCGCGCCGCTGGACCAGGTCGCGATCCTCGTGCGCGCGCAGTACCAGACCCGCGAATTCGAGGACCGTTTCATCCAGATCGGGGTCAATTACCGGATCATCGGCGGTTTCCGCTTCTACGAACGCGCCGAGATCCGCGATGCGCTCGCCTACCTGCGCGTCATCGCCCAGCCGCAGGACGATCTCGCCTTCGAACGCATCTACAACCAGCCCAGGCGCGGGCTGGGCGCGAAGACGCTGGAGAAGATGCACCAGCACGCGCGGCGCGTGGGCCTGCCGCTGGCCGCCGCCTCGCTGCAACTGGCGGACAGCGACGAATTGCCGAAACGCGCCGCGAACACGATCGGCGCGCTGCTGAGGCAATTCCTGAGCTGGCGCGCGGCGGCGGAGGAGATGACGCCGGCCGACCTGCTGCGCCTCGTGCTCGAGGAATCGGGCTACAACGCCATGCTCGCCGCCGACCGCTCGGCCGAAAGCGCGGGGCGCGCGGAAAACCTCACCGAACTCGCCCGCGCGATGGAGGAATACGAGACGCTGGGCGATTTCCTCGAGCACGTCAGCCTTGTCATGGACACCGACGGGCGCGAGGACGAGGAAACGGTGACGATCATGACGATCCACGCGGCCAAGGGGCTCGAATTCGACCACGTGTTCTGCGTCGGCTGGGAGGAAGGCGTGTTCCCCTCGCAGCGCGCGCTCGACGAAGGGGGGCTCGCCAGCCTCGAAGAGGAGCGCCGCCTCGCCTATGTCGCGATCACCCGCGCGCGGCGGCGCTGCATGATCCTGCACGCCGCCAATCGCCGCATCTACGGCCAGTGGACGAGCTCCATCCCCTCGCGCTTCATCGAGGAACTGCCCGAAGAGCACATCGAGCAGGAAACGACGCTCACCGGCGGCGCCTCGCTGTGGCGGGCGAACTGGTCGGAGAACGAGGACCCCTTCGCCCACGTCGCCCGCGACCGCCCCGAACGCGCCCAGGCCCGCGGCCCCGGCTGGCAGCGCGCGATCGCGAGCGGATACGAGACGAAGCAGCAGCGCATCCGCGAGAGCGGTCGCTCCGCGGCGAGCTTTGCCGGGCAGGCGCGTTCCGACATCGCGATCGGCGCGATCGTCCGCCACGACAAGTTCGGTACGGGCTGCGTGATCGACCAGGAAGGCAACAAGCTGACGATCAATTTCGCGGACGCTGGCGAAAAGCGCGTCATCGACAGCTTCGTGACGGTGGTGGACTAGGCCGGAGCGGCCCGATCCCCGGCCGGGGTCAGCCGTCGCCGGGCGCGAAGCTGCCGCGCGTGCGATTGGCGATCGCCACCAGCGAGAGCATCACCGGCACCTCCACCAGCACGCCGACCACGGTGGCAAGCGCGGCCCCGCTGCCCAGCCCGAACAGGCCGATGGCGACCGCCACCGCCAACTCGAAGAAATTCGACGTTCCGATAAGCGCGCACGGGGCCGCGATGGCGTGCGGCACGTTCCACGCCTTGGCCCAGCCATAGGCGATGAAGAAGATCCCGTAGCTCTGCACGATGATCGGCACCGCGATCAGCACCACCAGCAGCGGGCGCGCGACGATGGTTTCGGCCTGGAAACCGAACAACAGCAGCACGGTCGCCAGCAGGCCGATCACCGAGAGCGGCTTCATTCGCCCGGTGAAATCCGCCACGGCGCGCTCGTCCCCCGCGTGCGAGGCGAGCAGGCGGCGACGCACGAAGGCCCCGGCGGCAAGCGGCACGACCACGTAGAGCGCGACCGAAAGCAGCAGCGTCTCCCACGGCACGGCGATGTCGGTCACGCCCAGCAGCAGCGCGACGATCGGCGCGAAGGCGACGATCATGATGAGATCGTTCGCCGCCACCTGCACCAGCGTGTAGGCGGGGTCGCCCCTGGTCAGCTGCGACCAGACGAACACCATCGCGGTGCAGGGTGCAGCGCCCAGCAGGATCAGGCCGGCGATGTATTGCTGCGCGTCGGCGGGCGCGATCAGGTCGGCGAAGACCACCTCGAAGAACAGCACGCCCAGCGCCGCCATCGTGAACGGCTTGACCAGCCAGTTGACCGCGAGAGTGATGATCAGCCCCTTGGGCTTGTCGCCCGCCCTGCGAACCGCGCCGAAATCGACCGCGACCATCATCGGGAAGATCATCGCCCAGATCAGCACCGCGACCACGAGGTTGACCGAGGCATATTCGAGGGCGGCCAGCGCCGCGAAGAGTTCCGGGGCGGCATTGCCCAGGCCGACTCCCCCCAGGATCGCGGCGGCGACCCAGACGCTCAGCCACTTTTCGAACAGGCCCAGCCCCGCGGCTGCAGGCTCGATGTCGGCGGTTGCGGTGGTCATGCCTCTTCGGCCTCCCCTTTGACAGGCGCGCCGATCCGCTGCAATTCGACGCGCAGGGCCTCGTGCGACAAACTGTCGAGCGGCAGCGCGACAAATCCGTCGATGCGGCGTTTCAACCGCTCGAAGGCCTGTTCGAACGCGGCTTTCTTGTCACTGTCGCTGCCGTCGACCGCGGCGGGGTCGGGAATGCCCCAATGCGCCGAGATCGGGCGACCGGGCCAGACCGGGCAGCTTTCGGCGGCCGCGCTGTCGCAGACGGTGATGATCAGATCAAACGCAGGGCCGTCGGCAAAAGTGTTCCAGCTCTTGGAGCTGAACCCCTCCGCCGGATAACCGTGCGCGGCGAGGGTCTTGAGCGCCCACGGATTGACCTTTCCGGTTGGCTGGCTTCCGGCACTGTAAGCGGCGAAGCGCCCTGCGCCGTCATGGTTCAGAATCGCTTCGGCGAGGATCGAGCGGGCCGAATTGCCCGTGCACAGGAACAGGACGTTCATCGTCTCAGCCTCAGCAGCAGGTGGCGGCGCGAGCGGTGGCCGGCGCTTGAGGCACGCAGCAAGCGCCAGTCGCCGCATCGGCGTTGGCAAGCTGTTCGAGATCGGGGCTCCCGCCATATGTGGTGCTGCCCCCATTGGTGAGGAAGGCTTCCCAAACCACGCCGTCAGGGTCGGCGATCCAGCTCTTCTTCGACTTGGCGTAGCAGCAGGTGGTGGCGCCTTCCTCCAGCACGGGTCGGTCGGCGGCTTCGAGCCGGGCATAGACCTCGCTCAGTTCGCCTTCCTCCTCGACCTGCAAGCCGACATGCTCGATGCCCTTGGCGGCACCCTCGCGCATCGAGATCGCGAAGTTGATGCGCGGATCCTCCAGCATCCACTTGGCGTAGTCGGGCTTCACCACGCTGGGCTCGGCACCGAACAGGTGCGTGTAGAAAGCGATCGAGACATCGAGATCGGTCACGCCGACATGCATGTGGAAGCGTTTCATCAGGCACTCTTTCGGTTGGAGGAAGGTTCGCAAGGCGCAGCATCGTCGCAGGTGGCGCCGCCGCAGCAGTTCTCGGTCAGATAGCCCATCAGCGCGTTCATCGCGCCATAGTCCGCCGAATAGATGATCGAACGGCTTTCACGCCGCTGGGTCACCAGCCCCGCATTGGCGAGCTGGGCGAGGTGGAAGCTCATCGAGGACGGCGGCACGCCGACACGCTCGGCGAGGATGCCGGCCGGGATGCCTTCGGCACCGGCTTGCACGAGCAGGCGATAGGCAGCCAGGCGGTGTTCCTGCGCGAGCGCGGAGAGAGAACGTATGACCTGATCCGGCAGCACCTTAAAGCTCCGATGATTCGATAAATGTGGAAATATTGAAGAAGGCGAAGCTCGTCAACGAGGATCGTCCCCGATTCCGTCGGCGCCCTTCGGTCTTATCGACCCGCAAGGCCCCGACGGATCCGGCGATCCCGGTCCAGGCCCTTGATATCGGATGCAAAACGGCGTGCAGGGTCGCGATCGCAATCCTGCGGAGAATTTCCGGTAAAACCCGCCAGGGATGATTTTCACCGACTCGCGCGGCAAGGGGCGCAGGCGGATCAGCCCACGCCGATGTCGAGGAAGCCGGGACGCGGCCCGTTCCATTCGCCCGCCGGCACCGGCCCATCGTCCTCGTCGCGGCGGCTCGAGCGGGAGGCGCGTTCGGGCTTGCCCTCGGCGCGGTCCTTGCGCGGGGCGCGTTCCCGCTTCGGCTTGTCGGGAGCGTCCTCGCGCTCCTCGTCGCGGCGGCGCGACTGTCGCTTGGGCCTGTCCGAGGCCTTATGCCCGGTCTCGTCCCCGACCCTATCCCCGGTCTCGTTCCTGCCGTCGTCCGAGCCAGGCTCGGCCAGCGGCACGCGCACGTCTTCCTTGCCGAACACCTTGATCGGACTGCCGGTCAGCTTTTCCACGTTGGCGATCGCTTCGGCATCGTCCTCGGAGACGAAGGTGAAGGCCCGACCCTTGGCCCCGGCGCGGCCGGTGCGGCCGATGCGGTGGACGTAATCGTCCGGGTGCCAGGGCGTGTCGAAGTTGAAGACGTGGGAGACGCCCTTGATGTCGAGCCCGCGCGCGGCGACGTCGGAGGCGACGAGGATGTTGACCTCGCCCTTCTTGAAGCGGTCGAGTTCCTTGATCCGGCTCGACTGGTCCATGTCGCCGTGAATCTCGCTCGACCGGAAACCGTCGCGCTGCAGGTGCTTGTTGAGTTCGCGCACGGTCGTCTTGCGGTTGGCGAAGATGATCGCGGTCTCGACCTCGTCGTTTTCGAGCAGCCACTGCAGCGTGTCGCGCTTCTGCCGGGATTTCACCGGGATCTTGAAGGCGGTGATGTTCTCGTTGGTGGAGGCCGCGCGGCTGACCTCGATCCGCTTGGGGTTGTTCAGGAACTTCGCGGCCAGCTTCTCGATCGGCGGGGGCATGGTCGCCGAGAACAGCATGGTCTGGCGCGTTTCGGGAAGCTTCGAACAGATGAACTCGATATCCGGGATGAAGCCCATGTCGAGCATCCGGTCGGCTTCGTCGATGACGAGCAGCTCGCATCCGTTGAGGAGGATCTTGCCGCGCTCGAACAGGTCCATCAGCCGGCCCGGCGTCGCGATCAGCACGTCGACGCCTTCGTCGAGGGTCCTGAGCTGGTCGCCCATCTGCACGCCGCCGATCAGCAGCGCCATCTTGAGATCGTGGTTCGCCCCGTATTTCTCGAAATTCTCGGCCACCTGCGCGGCGAGCTCGCGGGTCGGTTCGAGGATCAGCGAGCGCGGCATCAGCGCGCGCCTCCGCCCGGAAGCCATGACATCGATCATGGGGAGCACGAAGCTCGCGGTCTTGCCCGTGCCGGTCTGCGCGATGCCGATGAGATCGCGCATCATCAGCACGGCCGGGATGGCCTGGGCCTGAATCGGGGTCGGCTCGGAATAGCCGGCGTCCTCGACGGCCTTGAGCAATTCGGGGGAGAGGCCGAGATCGGCGAAAGTCATGCGTGGGGTAATGTCCGGATGGCGGGCAGGACCGTCCTGCCCGATCGCTGTGCCCGGCCTGCGCGAAGGCCCGCCGGGACCGCGCGCGCTCTCGCGCAGAAAACGGCGAAAGTCAAGGAAACGCGCAGGCGAAGCGCGCGAAAGCCGCTATTCCTTCACCGCGACGAGCTGGCGCATCCGTTCGACCTCGCATCTCAGCCCCGTCCGGCTCTTGATCCTGTCGCGCTCGACGCAGAGCTGGCCGTCCTCGTTTCGCTCGACATAGAAGCCCGAATAGAAGTCGCGCGCGCGGCAGGTCTTCTCGAGGTTGACGCTGACGATCCGTTCGTCGGTGAGGAACAGCAGCAGGCGGTTGCCCGATCCGGTCTGGACACCGGCAATCCGTTCGACCGGCAGGCATTTCGCCATCTCGCGCTCCTCGAAACGGGTCTTCACCCCGCGTTGCGGGAGCGCGGCGAGGAGTTCCTGCCGGGCGGCGGGGGGCTGCGGGGCGATCCGGATGACGACGCGCTGCTCGATCCGGACCTGGCGGACGCGCTGGCCCTGGTGAAAGGCGGTGAGCGGCGCGGCCCCGGGCAGCGGCCGCGGCGGCAGCGCGCGCGGCGAGCGCTCCTCGCCCTCCGCATGGTCGGTTCCCGCCGCGCTCAAGCCGACCGGGCCGGATGCCGCCTCCCCGGCGGGCGCGACGAGGCCCTGCCCCAGGGCCGGGAGCAGGAGCGCAAGCGGCGCGGCATAGGCCAAGAGGCTCGGCATTGCGGCGGGGAAATCCTCCGTGTCGCAGGGCGCTCCGGCCCGAGGATGGCGAGGGGTGCGACCCTAGGCCGCGCGATTGAACACCGGCTTAACTGCCCCCGTCCGCAGGGCAAGGCACTGGTCACTTGGCCTGCGCCTGTGGCATGGAGGCCACATTGATGAGCGAGCGGCACCAAGGCCGCATTGATGATAGGGTGGCGTGGAGGCCACGATGCTGACCGAAGAGAACACTGCCGACCCCGCGGCCGACACCTTCCTCGCCGAAGCCGCCGACCTGCTGGGCGCGCGCGGCCTGACGCGCGATCCCGACCTGATGGAACCGTGGCTGACCGATTGGCGCGGGCGCTACACCGGGCGCGCGCTCGCCCTCGCCTCGCCCGGTTCGACCGGGGAGGTCGCGGCGCTGGTGGGGCTCTGCGCCCGGCACGGCATCGCCATCGTGCCGCAGGGCGGGAACAGCGGGATGGTCGGCGGAGCGACCCCGGATGCGAGCGGGCGTTCCCTGCTGCTTTCGCTCCGGCGCATGGACCGGCTGCGCCGCATCGACCCGGAAGCGGGGCAGGCCGTGTGCGAGGCGGGGATGATCCTGGAGACGCTGCACGAACTTGCCGCGGCCAACGGCCTGCGCTTTCCCCTGACGCTGGGCGGGAAGGGTTCGGCGACGGTCGGCGGGCTGATCTCGACCAATGCCGGGGGCACGCAGGTCCTGCGCCACGGGACGATGCGCGCGCAGGTGCTGGGGATCGAGGCGGTGCTCGCGAACGGCGATGTCTATGACGGGCTGACCGCGCTCAGGAAAGACAATCGCGGCTTCGACCTCAAGCAATTGCTGATCGGTTCGGAAGGCACGCTGGGCATCGTCACCGCGGCGACCCTGCGTCTGCTCCCCGCCCCGACCGCGCGGGTCACCGTGTGGGCCGGGCTACCCGGCATCCTCGAGGCGCGCGCGCTGCTGCGCGCGCTCGACCGGGCGATGGGCGGCGCGCTCGAAGGGTTCGAGGTGGTGCCCGCCCATTGCCTCGAAAGCGTGCTCGCGCACCTGCCCGATGCGCGCGCGCCGCTTTCGCAAAGGCACGAATGGAACGCGCTGATCGAATTCGTCGCCTCGGACCTGGACGACGCCGCCCTGCGCGAGCGGGCCGAGGCGGCGCTTGGCGCGGCGATGGCGGACGGCCTCTTCGAGGACGCGGCGATCGCGGCGAACGAGACGCAGGCCGAGGCGTTCTGGACCCTGCGCGATTCGATCTCCGCCGCCGAGCGCGCGCTGGGCCCCGCGATGCAGCACGACATCTCGGTGCCGGTCGAGCGGATGCCCGAATTCATCCTCGCCGCGACCCGCCAGCTGGAGGACGAATTCCCCGGCACGCGCGGCGTCGCCTTCGGGCATCTTGGCGACGGGAACGTCCATTTCCACGTCCTTGCCCCGCCGGGCGCAGCCGCTGGCGCATGGGAAGAAGGCGAAGGCAGGCGCGTCAGCGCGCGGGTCCATGACCTCGTCACCAAATGGGGCGGCTCGATCAGCGCGGAACACGGCATCGGGCAGGTCAAGCTCGGCGAACTCGCGCGGCTCGGCGATCCGGTGGCGCTGTCGATGATGCGCGCGGTCAAGCGGGCGCTCGATCCGCAGGGCCTGCTCAACCCCGGCAAGCTCGTCCCGCTCGCCTGACCGGCGCGAATCGGCAGGCGGCTTGCGCCTCAAGGCGCAAGCGCCTAAAGCGCGCCGCGACCGGCGGATGCGGGGCCGAGGCGGCTCCCGCTCGTTCGCTGCGACCAGATATCTCACAGCAGTCTTCGGAGACAGATTCATGGCCAGCGCGCCGCAGCAGCCGCAACTTCCGCTGTTTTACAAGGACCTCCTGCCGCTCAACAGCCGGGACCACGGCGACTGGAAGGTAAGCGCCTTCGAAACCGCCGCCCATGTCGCCTCGACCCACGCGATCCCGCTGACGGTGGACGAGTTCATCGACGCGCAGCGCAACTACCCGATCGTCTTCACCGCCGGGGACAACCCGCTGCCGATCGCGCTCATGGGGCTCAACGAAGGCGTCAACACCTTCATCGGCGAGGACGGCAAGCTCGTCGCGGGCGTCTATGTCCCGGCCTATATCCGCCGCTATCCCTTCATCCTCGCCAAGATGAAGCCCGATTCGAACGACATGTCGCTCTGCTTCGATCCGACCGCCGGCGTGATCGCCAAGCAGGACGAGGGCCAGCCGCTGTTCGACGGCGAGGGCAAGCCGACCGAATACACCAACCAGGTGCTCGATTTCTGCTCCAGGTTCGAGGAATCGGGCCAGCGCACCCGCGCCTTCCTCGAAGAGCTCAAGAAGCTCGACATCCTGATGGACGGCGAGGTCGCGATCACGCGCGGCGACAACCCGGACAAGCCTTTCGTCTATCGCGGCTTCCGCATGGTCGACGAAAAGAAACTGCGCGAGCTTTCGGCCGAAACGCTCGAAGCGCTGAACAGGAACGGCCTGCTCATGCTGATCCACGCGCATCTGTTCTCGATGAATCTGATGCGTGCGCTGTTCGAACGCCAGGTCGTCCAGGGCAAGGTGCCGCAGATGCAGCCGGCTTCCGCGAACTGAGCTTCCGCGAACTGATTCGAACGCCCGGAAAACGGCGCAACGCCGCCGATCCGGAACCTTTTTGATGGCGGGGGGGCTTGAAGTCCCGCCCGCCATTTACCATGTCACGCTCAGGCGGTGTTCCCCTCATCGACCGCCTGGAGCCGCGCCTCAGAGCGCGCTCCCCCCTGAACCTCAGCCCACCTCGTGCACATCCCCCCTCTTGCACGGGGTGGCGCTTTTTCCTTCAGATGTTCATTCCGCCGCCTGGGCGAAGTCATCGCCCGGGGCGAGCCGAGCCGTTTCCGCGCCCAGTTCGCGCACCAGCCCGGCGACCACCTGCGCGACCGACCCGACCTCGTCGGTCGGCTCGGCGAGATCGACATCGAGATAGGCCGAACGGCACACCTCCACCTGGATCGCGTGGAGCCCGCGCGCCGGCGCGGCATGGCGATCGAGCACGTAGCCGCCGGCATAGGGCCGGTTGTGTGCGCTCGCGCAGCCTTCGGCGTCGAGATGGCGGAAGGCGCGTCCGACCAGCCGCGCGCTGCACGACGCGCCGAAGCGATCGCCGAGGACGAAGCGCGCCGGCCGATCCTCCCCCGCCTGCCGCCGCAGCGGCGGCATGGAGTGGAGATCGACCAGCAGCGCCCCGCCCCACTGCGCGCGGACGCGGCGAAGCTCGCGCTCGATCAGGGCATGGTAAGGCCGGTGGATCCGCTCGATCCGCGCCTCGATCTCGCCGGGGGCGAGCGGGCGGTTCCAGATTTCCCCGAACCCGGGCAGGCGGCGCGGGACGAGCCCGAGCCCGCTGCGCGCCCGGTGGTTGGGCTTGCCATCCCCCTTCTCTGCGCGCGCCTTGTCCGGCTGCGCCTTGCGCCGGGCCTCCTCGCCGCCCCTGACCATGCCCCAGTCGACATCGTCCTCCGCGCGGTTGAGGTCGAGCACCGCGCGCGGCGCATGGGCGACCAGCAGCGCGGCCCCGGTCAGCCGGGCCGCTTCGCGCGCGACCAGATCGATCAGCCGGTCCTCGAGCCGCAGCTGCGACAGCCGCACGTCGCGCATCGCGGCCAGCGTTTCGCCCGGGTACACCCGCCCCGCATGGGGCACGGCGATCAGGACGGGAAGCGGCATCGCGCGCGGCGCGTGATAGGTGAAGGCCGGACCGCAGGCCGGATCGCCGATCGCCCCGCCCTCGATCGTGATGCTGCCCTGCGGACGCCCCGATATCGGTTCGCCTCCGGTCGGGTCCGCCGGTCCTGGATCGCCCTGCCTCGTCATGGATCCTTGCCTGCTGAACGCATTGCGCGCGCGTGTCAAAGCGTAGTTGGCCCGCCGCGCCTGTTCCAAAGCAGGGCAAGGCCAAGGGCGAGAAGATTTCTTAAGCGCCGCGTGCTAAGGCGCGCGCCATGAGCTTGAATACGACCCCGAAAAGCGGCGTCCCGCGCATCCTCCTGGCCGAAGACGAGGAAGCGATGCGGACCTACCTCACCCGCGCGCTGACCAATGCGGGATACGAGGTGCGCGCGGTCGATCGCGGCACCGAGGCGATTCCCCTGCTCGAGCAGGAGCGTTTCGACCTGCTTTTGTCGGACATCGTTATGCCGGAGATGGACGGGATCGAACTCGCCCAGCGCTGCGCCGAGATTGCCCCGGCGACGCGGGTCATGTTCATCACCGGTTTCGCCGCGGTGAGCCTGCGCGCGAGCCGGGAGCAACCCGATGCGAAGGTCCTGTCCAAGCCTTTCCATCTGCGCGATCTCGTGCTCGAGGTGGAACGCGTGTTCGAGGAACAGGCCGAGGCGCGGCTCTAGCCGCGTTCGAATCGCTTGCACATGATGGCGGCCCGCGCTAATGGGCCGCTCCGCCCCGAAGCCCGAGAGGGTGACGCGGGCCATCCGGCGGATGGGTTCGGGCGTATAGCTCAGTGGTAGAGCACTGTGTTGACATCGCAGGGGTCGGAAGTTCAACTCTTCCTACGCCCACCATCGCAAGACCCCGCAACTCTTTGAGTTTGCGGGGTTTTTGTTTGCCTGTCGATGACGGTGAGGCGAGCGGGGGTCGCCCGGATCGGACCCGCGGACAATGTATTTCCCGAAATGCATCTCCGGGCTTGCCCGGACACCCGCCCGCCGTAAGGCGACGCGGAAACGGCGCTGCGGGAGTGCCGGGTCTCGATGGCAAAACCTGATTTATGTGATCGGCATTTCCGGTTTCCCCCCATCGAGCGAGGCGATTAATGGCCCCTCCACTGATCGATAAAGGCCGACGTCCGGCCTTTTCCAGAATGTCAGGGGAAACCTCGAAATGACCAAGACTTTCAAATCCGTGCTGCTCCTTTCGACGAGCGCGATGCTGGCCAGCGGTGCGTTCGCCACGCCGCCCGGCTTCGACGGGCCGGGCATGGGACAGGTGCCCGTTCGCGCGGCGGGCGACATGGCTCCGCGCGACGTGCAGGACTGGTGGCCGGAAGTGGTCGATCTGGAGCGCCTTCGCCAGAACGAGATCGACGCCGATCCGCTCGGCGAAGACTTCGATTACGCCACCGAATTCGCAAAGCTCGATCTTGCCGAGGTGAAGGCGGACGTGGCGGCCGTGCTCGGGGAGTCGCAGGACTGGTGGCCGGCCGACTACGGCAGCTACACCGGCCTGTTCATCCGTCTTGCCTGGCACAGCGCGGGAACCTATCGCTCCGGCGACGGACGCGGGGGGGCCGATGGCGGCCAGATCCGGTTCGAGCCGCTCAACAGCTGGCCCGACAACGCCAATCTCGACAAGGCGCGGCGTCTGCTGTGGCCGGTGAAACAGAAATACGGCCGCAGCCTGTCGTGGTCCGACCTCATCGTCCTGTCGGGTAACGTCGCACTCGAACAGGCGGGTCTCGAAACCTTCGGCTTCGCCGGCGGAAGGACGGATGACTGGCAGCCGGAGCTTGTCTACTGGGGGCCGGAGAGCAAGTTCCTGACGGCTTCGCGCTTCGACCACGGGAAGGGTCGCCCGGCGGGCGAAGGGGAGATTCCGCAAGAGCTGGAAGACGATCTCGGTGCGTCCGAAATGGGCCTCATCTACGTCAATCCCGAAGGCCCGGAAGGCAATCCCGACATCCTCGCCTCGGGCGAGCGTATCCGCACGACCTTCGCGCGGATGGGCATGAACGACGAGGAAACGGCCGCGCTGATCGTCGGCGGGCACACGCTGGGCAAGAACCACGGGGCAAGCCCGAAGGACTGCATCGGGAAGGAACCCGCGGCGGCAGGCGTCGCGGAACAGGGTTTCGGCTGGAAGAATTCCTGCGGCACGGGCGCAGGTCCCGACACCACGACGAGCGGCCTGGAGGGCGCCTGGACGGCGACGCCGGACACCTGGAGCAGCAATTTCCTCGACAACCTCTACGGCTTCGAATGGCGCCTGACGACCAGTCCGGCCGGCGCCAAGCAGTGGATCCCGGTCAACGCCGACGAGGTCGAATTCGTCCCGGACGCCTTCGACCCGGAGAAATTCCACCCGCCGGTGATGCTCACGACCGACCTCGCGATGCGGTACGACCCCAAGTACGGGCCGATCACCAGGCGCTGGGCGGAAAATCCGGCGGAGCTGGACGCGGCCTTCGCCCGGGCGTGGTTCAAGCTCACCCATCGCGACATGGGGCCGGCGGCGCGCTATGTCGGGGCCGAAGTGCCCGGGGAGCAGTTCGTCTGGCAGGACCCGCTCCCGGCGGCGGACTACGAGACCGTCACGAGGTCCGATATCGAGCTGCTCGAAGGCAAGATCCGCGCTGCCGGGCTTTCGACCTCGGACCTGGTCCGCGCGGCATGGGCCGCGGCCGCGACATATCGCGACACGGACATGCGCGGCGGAGCGAACGGGTCGCGCATTCGTCTCGCCCCGCAGAAGGACTGGGCCGTCAACGATCCCGAAACCCTGGCCAAGGTCATCGGCGCGATGGAGGCGATCCAGGCCGAGTTCAACGCCATGGGAACCGGGCGCAAGGTGTCGATCGCCGATCTCGTCGTGCTGGGCGGTACCGTCGCGATCGAGGACGCGGCCAAGGCTGCCGGCCATGAGATCGACGTGCCGTTCACGCCGGGCCGGGTCGATGCGACGCAGGACATGACGGATACGGAGAGCTTCGAATATCTGCGCCCGGCCGCGGATGGCTTCCGCAACTTCTACGGCGAAAGGGCCCGTCTCTCGCCGACGGAGATGCTGGTCGATCGCGCGGACCTGCTGACTCTGACCGTACCGGAGATGACGGTGCTCGTCGCGGGGATGCGGGCGCTCGATGCGAACGCGGATGGTTCGAGGCACGGCGTGTTCACCGACACGCCGGGCGCGCTGACCAACGACTTCTTCGTCAACCTGCTCGACATGGGGACCGAGTGGTCGCCGGTCGAAGGCGAGGAATACGTCTTCGAGGGCCGCGATCGCAAGACGGGTGAACTCAAGTGGACGGCGACCGAGGTCGATCTGGTGTTCGGCTCCAATTCGGAGCTTCGTGCCGTGGCGGAGGTCTACGCCTACGCCGATGGCGAGGAGCGCTTCATCAAGGACTTCGCGAAGGCGTGGAACAAGGTGATGATGCTCGACCGGTTCGACCTGCGCTGATCGCAAGGGAGAGGGCGCGCGGTCGGCCAGGCATGGCTGCCGCGCGCCCCTCCGTCCCCACAAGAAAAGGAGCAGGACATGCTCGACCGACGCGCCGCCATCCTCGGCACCGTCGCCATGCTGGCATTGCAGGGTTCCCGCGCGCTCGCCGAACCGGGCCGGCACATCGTCGAAATGACCGGACATCCCGGCGGCGAGATGGCTTTCGCGCCGCGCATCCTGCGTGTCGCCGCCGGCGACGTGGTCACCTTCCGCCCGGCGGCACCGTCGCACAGCTGCGTTTCGACGCCCGGAATGTTGCCGGCAGGCGCCGAGAGCTGGCGCGGCGGGATCGGCAAGCCGGTCACCCTCACCTTTAGCAAGCCCGGCTTCTATGGCGTTCACTGCCTTCCCCACCGAAGTCTCGGCATGGTCGGCCTGGTGATCGTCGACGGGCCCGGGCGCGACGCCAATCTCGCGGAAGCGAAGGCGGTGAAACATCCCGGAAAGGCAGCGGCCGCGTGGCAGGAAATCTGGCGCGAGGCGGGGGTCTAGGCATCCGTCCCGGCCCTGGGAAGTCACCGGATCGGCCGGCCGCAAGTCCAGGAAATGCAGGGCTTCGCACTCCCTTCGCGCCGCCCGTACTCCCATGCTGAAAAAAAGGCCCCGCACGGTCATGCGGGGCCGCAGTTTATCCGTGACAGAGAGATCAATGCGTCACGGGATCGCAGGTCGTGCGCGGGCCCCTTCAGAAGTTGAAACCCAGCTCGACACCGTACAGCCGGGGCGGCGAGAGCGTCCCGAAATCGACGATCGAATTGGTCAGGCCGAAATTGATCTGTTCATCGAACAGGTTCTCGACGAAGGCGGTGACGCGGAACATCTCGCGGTCCGGCCCGCCGAAGGCGATCGTCGCCGAGCTGTCGACCCGCCACAGCCCCTCGACGAGGCCGCGCGGCGAGTTGAAGAATTCCTGGAACCGCTCGCCGACATAGCGCGCATTGCCGTTCAGCTGCAGTTCGCCGAAGCCGAGATCGGCGGTATAGGTCGCCGCCACGCTCCCCGTGATTTCGGGCGCATTGCGCAAGTCCAGCGTCGACAGGTCGGCGAGGATCAGCGTGCCGGGCGGTTGCGGCGGGGTCGAGATATAGGTCGAGGACGCGATGAAGGCCTCGTAATCGGTGTATTCCGCATCGAGGTAACCCAGTGTCGCATCGAGCCTGAGCCCTTCGACCGGCAGCGCACTCACTTCCAGTTCGACCCCGCGAATGCGCGCCTCGGCGACATTGCGCACCGTGGTCGAGGTGAAGGTCGGCGGCGGGCCGGGCTCGATCGCCTCTTCCTGCTTGTCCTTGTATTCGTTCCAGAACAGCGCCGCGTTCAGGCGCAGCTTGCGATCGAGCAGGTCGAGCTTGCCGCCGATCTCGAAGGAATCGATGATTTCCGGATCGAACGGCGTCGTCACGTCCAGCACCGTGCCCGCGCGCGCGCTGAACCCGCCCGCATTGTAGCCGCGCGTGAACGAAGCGTAATAGAGCATGTCCGGGTCCGGTTCCCAGGTCAGCATGACCTTGGGGGTGAATTCGAACCAGTCCTCGTTCGCCGATCCCGCTTCGGTCAAAGGGCGGCCCTCGGGGATGCCGTCGGTGATCTGGTAGGGCGCGGTCGGCGGCAGGCCCGCATCGTAGAAGCGTGTCGCGATCCGCTTTTCGTCCCAGGTCGCGCGCCCGCCCAGCGTCAGGGTGAGCGTGTCGGTCATCGCCCAGTCGGCCTGCGCGAAAATCGCGGTGGTGGTCGCCTCGTGATCGTCCTCGTCGCCCGCGCCGTTGACGAACAGCGCCCCGGGCGGGACCGGCGCGCCGACCAGCGAGAGATCGAGCTTGATCGCCTGCCTCAAGCTGTATTCGGAATGGAAGTGGAACGCGCCCGCCACGAAGTTGACCGGTCCGTCGAATGAACTCGCCAGCCGGATTTCGCCGCTGTACTGGCTGTAATCCTGTTCGCGCACGACGTTGAAGGCGGTGGCGCTCGAACCGTCGAAATCGATGAACACCTCCTCGCGCGAATCCCGCATCCCGAATACGGTCGACAGGGTCAGCGTGTCGGAAAGGAAAATGTCGCCCGTCACCGTCAGCGCATCGAGCCTGGCGTCGAGGAAATGCGGGTCGGTCGAGGTGGAAACCGGGTTGTCGGGATCATTGCAGATGTTCTGGATCAGGCACAGCGGGTCCGGGCCGAAAGCGGGCGTGACCGTCGCGGGAACCGGAAAGGTCGTCTGGATGAGATCGATCGGAAGCGGCTCCACCCCGGCGATGCCGCGCGGGACGTAAGGGGTGAGGTCGGAATTGTCCTCGGCATGGTCGTAGATGATGTCGAAGGTCGCGACGCCCGGCTGGTCGATCCGCAGCACCGTGCCGAAGGACCAGCGGTCGCGCGCCCCGCGCGAGCCTCCGGCGGGATTTTCGAAAAAGCCGTCATCGGTCAGATACTGCCCGCGCACCAGCAGCGAGACGGTGTCGCCGATCAGGGGCGAATTGATCTCGCCGCGATAATCGACCGTGCCGAAATTGCCGATCGCAACGACGCCGCGCGCGCTGAATTCGCCGGTCGGGCGGCGGCGGGTGGCGTTCAATGCGCCGCCGGTCGTGTTGCGGCCGAACAGCGTGCCCTGCGGCCCGCGCAGCACCTCGATCCGTTCAAGGTCGAAGGTGTCTAGCAGGTTGAAGGCCGAGGTGCCGAGATAGATCCCGTCGAGGAAAGTGCCGACCGCCGGATCGAAGCTCTTTTCGGGATCCTGCGAGTTCACCCCGCGGATCGAGACCTGCGCGAGGCTCGGCCCGATCGACACTTCGGTGAGGACCAGGTTCGGCACCTGCCCGGTCAGTTCGGAAATGTCGCGGGCGTTGAAGCGCTCGACTTCGGCTTGGTCGAAGGCGGTGATCGCGATCGGCACGTCCTGCTGCGCTTCGGCGCGGCGTTGGGCGGTGACGACGATCTGTCGCAGGCCCTCGTCGGTGGTCGCCTCGGATCCGCCTTCGGAGACAACCTGCGCGTGTGCGGCAGCCGGCAGGACGAGGCAGGCCGACCCCACGGCAAGACCTGCACGCAAGCGCGTAGTGAACTGGCTCATTTTCCCTCTCCCCGTCGCCGCCCGCCCCGTGCCGCTACGGCATTGGGGCTTGCGGCGCTCACAAACTTTTTGACAGGCCAGTAAGAAAAGTCAAGATTAGCACTATGGAGAGGTCAGGCACGGGCAAGGAGCGCGCCCTCGAAAGCGTCCAGGCAGGCGGGCGGCGCGAGGTCCGGCTCGTGGTCGGCGGCATGGCGCATGATTTCGATTTCGTGCGGATGGAACTGCTCCGCGCGCTGGGCCGCGATCCGCGCAACCGGGTGGCGGTGTCCTCCGGTTTCGAGGAGTTCGAGGGCGACACGCGAACGGCGCTGATCAGCTATACCTGCAATGTCGAACCATCGCCCGAGGCTGCGCAGCGCCTGCGGCGTTTCGTCGAGTGCGGCGGGCGCTGGCTCGCGCTCCATGCGACCAATTCGCTGCTCGAATGGAGCGAGGAAGGCGTATCGGGGCGGCCTGCGTGCGGCGATTTCCTCGAGACGCTCGGCTCCTCCTTCCAGGCGCATCCGCCGATCGCGCCCTACGAGGTGCGGCCCGGTCCGGTCGCGGACCCGCTGACCGCTGGCGTCGCCCCCTTCACGATCGAGGACGAGCTTTATCTTTCGGACTATGCCGAAAGCGAGGACGGGTGCGAAATCGAGGTGCTGCTCCACGCGTGTTTCGGCGGTGCGGCGCCCGGTTTCGTGCGCGACGACTGGCCCGAGGGCGAGCAGGCGGTGCTCTATCGCCGCAGGCTGGGCGCAGGCGAAGTGCTCTATTTCACGCCCGGCCATGCGCGCGGCCATTACGACGCGCCCCATCGCACGCCGTTCTATCCGGATGTGGAGCGCGGCGCATGGGAGGAGCCGGCCTTCCGCGAAGTGCTCGGACGGTGCCTGCGCTGGGTCTGCCGCCAGCCCGTGCTTGAAGGAGAACACGCATGAGAGGACCGGGCCTTCCCCCGCTGGCCGACGAGGAAATTCCCGAAAGCCTCGCCAAGGTAATCGAGGCGTGGCCCTACAATCTCCACCGGACCCTGGCCCATTCGCCCGGCACCCTGCTCAAATGGCTGCCTTATGGCGAGCATATCCTGAAGGAGAACGCCCTCCCCTTCCGCGAGCGCGAAATCGCGATCCTGCGCGTGGGGTGGAACTGCAGATGCGCCTATGAATGGGGGATGCATTCGCTGGTCGCGCGGCGCGGCGGGTTCGGGGATGCGGATTTCGAGGCGCTGTGCGTCGGGGCGGACAGCCCGCACTGGACCAACGGAGAGGCGGCGGTGGTGGCGGCGGTCGACGACATGATGCGCGACTGGACGATTTCGCAAGACGTGTGGGCGCGGCTGGCGGCGCATTACGCGCCCGAACAGCTGGTCGACCTCGTCTGGCTCTCGGGCAACTTCATGACGATTGCGCTGCAACTGAACGCGCTGCGCGTGCCGCTCGAGGAGGGGCTGCCGCCGCTGCCCGATGACGCACCCCTCTACACCAGGGCCACACCATTCGTAACAGGGAGCTGAGAATGGACCTCGAAATGAAGGGCGCCAAGGCGATCGTCACCGGGGCGACGCGGGGGATCGGCAACCGGATCGCCGAAAGGCTGTTCGAAGCCGGGGCGGACCTCGCCTTCTGCGCGCGCGACGCGCAGGCGGTGGCGCACTGCGAGAAGGGCTGGGCCGAACGCGGCTTTCGCGCAAAGGGGACGGCCGTCGATGTCGGGGACCCGCAGGCCTATCGGAAATGGCTCGCCGACGCCGCGCACTGGCTCGGCGGGTGCGATGCCTTCGTCCATAACGTGTCGGGCGGAGGCGGCGCGGGCGGCGACGAGAAATGGCGGCTCAATTTCGAAATCGACATGATGGGCGCGGTGCGCGGACTGGAGGCGCTCGAAGACGATCTTGCGAAGGACGGGGGCGCGGTGCTGTTCGTCTCGAGCACGGCCGGGCTCGAAACCTATCCCTTCGTCCAGCCCTACAACGTGATGAAGGCGGGGCTGATCGTCTATGCCAAGCAGATCAGCAAGCTGCTTGGCAGGAAGGGCGTGCGGGTCAACTGCATCTCGCCCGGCGCAACGACCTTTCCCGGCGGCAACTGGGAGCGGCACAAGGTGAACCATCCCGACTATTACGATGCGACGGTGGCCGAGATCCCCTTCGGCCGGCTCGGCACGGCGGAGGAGGTGGCGGACGCTGCGGTGTTCCTGCTGAGCAGGCGCGCCTCGTGGATCACGGGGGCGAACCTGATCGTCGATGGCGGGCAGACGCGGCGCGTCTCGCTCTAGCCCGCAATGCTCGCGCCGCCATCGACGGGAAGGTCGATACCGGTGATGAAGGCGGAATCCTCGCAGGCGAGGAACAGCACCGCTTTCGCGACGTCCTCGGGCAGCACGATCCGCCCCGTCGCTGCGCCCAGCGGGTGGACCGCCACGCGGCGGGCGTAGTTCGCCTCGCGCTCCTGCTCGCTCGCGCCGAGATTGGCCTCCATCATCGGCGTCAGGGTCGATCCCGGATGGACGGCATTCACGCGGATATATTCGCCGCGCCCGGCGAAATGCAGCGCATAGGCCTTGGTCTGGGCGCGCAGGGAGGCCTTGGCGGCGCAATAGGCCGGAAGCGCGGCATTGGGCCTCAATGCGAGAAGCGAGCCGACATTGACGATCGCGGCATGGTTCGATGCGCGCAGCAAGGGGGCCATGGCCTGCACCGAATGGAAAATGCTGTCCGCATTGATCCGCTGGAACCGCTCCCAGAAACCGGCATCGATGCTGTCCACGTCGCCCATGCCGGAGATCCCGGCATTGTTGACCAGCACGTCGAGCCGCCCGTGCCGCCGCTCGATCGCGCTCGCCAGCCTGTCCCAATGTGCCCGCTCGGCCACGTCGAGCAGCGCGCCCTCCGCGCCCTCCCCCAGCTCCCCGGCGAGCGCAAAGGCCGCCTCGCTTTCCAGGTCGGCGCAGATCACGTGGGCGCCCTCGGCAAGCAGGAGCCGCGCCACTGCCGCGCCGATCCCGCCCGCAGCGCCCGTCACCAGCGCGATGTGTCCGGCAAGCTTCATGTTTCTCTGCGAAGCGCGCGATAGGGACGAAAGGCGGCGAGCAGCAGGACGAAGGCGACCGGCGCCGAAACCGCGTTCACCCAGGCAAGCGAATAGCGCACGCCCTCGGGACCGGTGAACAGCGCATCGTTGAACACCCCCACCACCAGCGGCCCTGCGCCCAGCCCGACGAGGTTGATGACGAGCATGTAGAGCGCGCTCACCTGCCCGCGCATCCGGCCCGGCGTCACCAGCTGGATCGCGGTCCCGGCCATCGGATAGGGCATGGTCGACATCAGCATGGCGGGCGCGAAGACCGCCAGAGCCGTTTCTCCGGTCGGCATCAGCGGGCCGAGTCCGCCGAACAGGCCGGTGCCGAGATAGCCCCACGCCGCCACCTTCAACGGCGCATCGCGCGACCCCCGGGCCGTCATCCGGTCGCAGATGGTCCCCGCCAACAGCGCGCCCGCAGGCCCCAGGACGAGATAGAGCGCGCCATAGGCGATCCCGATCTCGCCCGCCGACCAGCCGAAAGCGCGGATGAACAGGGCCGGGGTCCATACGGTCGAAGCATAGCCCGACAGGGTGATCATGCTGAACCCTGCAAAGACAAGCGCCAGGGTGCGGCGTTGCCCGGAAAGATGCGCGGCGACCGCGCGCAGGGGGACCTTCGCCTGTCCCTTACCGCCGCGCCGCTCCGGCTCCTTCAGCACCAGCAGCAGCGCCAGCGCGACGAGCAGGCCGGGCACGGCGACCAGCAGGAAGGTCCGCCGCCACGGGGCGAGCTCGCCAAGAAAGCCCGGCGCGTCCCACCTCGCCACAGCCGCGATCGCCACTCCGCCCGCAATATAGGCAAGGCCGATGCCGATGAAGGCGGTCATGGTGAAGACGCTCATCGCCCGGCCCAGCTTCTCGGGCGGGAACATGTCGGAGATGATCGAATAGGCGGTCGGCACGACGCTCGCCTCGCCTGCGCCGACACCTATCCGGGCGATGAACATCTCGCCGAATGTGCGCGCCAGGCCCGAAGCCAGCGTGAACAGGCTGAAGACCGCGACCCCGATGGCGATGATCGGCTTGCGCGGCCCGTTGTCGACCAGCCGCCCGATCGGCAGCGCCATGGCGGTGTAGAACAGGCCGAAGGCGACGCCCTGCAACAGGCCGAACCCGGTGTCGCTGATCGCCAGATCGCGCTGGATCGGCTCGACCAGCAGGTTGATGACGATCCGGTCGAGATAGGACAGGACATTGGCGAGCGCGAGGATCGCGAGCGCAGTCCAGGCGAGCCTTGCCGCGGGCCATGGCCGAGCCTCGAGGAACCCGGCCTCGGCCTTCAAGCCGCATCGTCCTCGTGCGCGCCCCGGGCCACCTTGCGCAGCAGCGCGACGCCTTCCTGCGTGCCGATCAGCAGCTTGAGAAAGCGCAGCAGCGCGCCTGTCCGTTCCTCGCGATTGAACGTGATGCCGTCCTGCTGTGCCACCCCTTCGAGAAGGAAGCGCACGATGTCGCGGCGCAGGTCGAATTCGACGCTGTCCGAAAGGTAGCGCGGGAAGAGGCCCAGCGCCGCTTCGCGCCGCGCGCGGTCGAAGGCGGCGAGCGCGGGCTCCATCAGCGCGCGCAATGCGGGATCGGTGCGCGAGGCCAGCGAGAGTTCGGTATAGGCCTCGAATTCCGGGGTCTGGAGCTGCTCCCAGGCGATATCGACCGCGCGTTCGAGGAAGCCCTCGTCATGCGGCAGGCCCTCCATCGCCGCGGTGTACATGTCGATCCTGCGGCGGGTGACATGGCGGATGATCGCCTCGATCAACTCGGCGCGCGATCCGAAATGGTAGAGCATGGCCGCGCGCGTGATCCCGGCCTCTTTCGCAACGCCGGTGGTGGAGAGCTTCTTGTAGCCGTCCCGCGCCAGCACGGCGACGCCCGCACCGAGGATCCTGAGGCGCGTGCGGCGCGAGCGGTTGAATTCGCCGGAGCTCAGCGCCGCCGGGTCGGGCAGGCGGGTGATGTGGCTGTTTTCGGTGTCGTCTCGATCGTTCATCGCTCGAATTCCAGAGGCAGGCAAATCATGCCCCGTTGGTGGAAATTCGTGCGAAAGGGAAGGTCGTCTTCGCTGCCCACGAGCCGGACCGATCGGTAGCGCGTCAGAATCTCGCCGAGCGCGAGCCGCATTTCGAGCCGCGAGAGCGCCGCGCCGACGCAGAAATGGATCCCGCTGCCGAAGGCCATGTGCGGCTTTGGCGGCTTGCGGTCCAATCGGACCTCGCCCGCCCCTTCGCCCCAGACCTTCTCGTCGCGATTGGCCGCGCCGAACCGGACATGGAGCATGGTGCCATCGGGGATGGTGTGCCCTCCCAAGCGCTGTTCGCCGACGGCCTTGCGGAACTGGCCCTGGATCGGGCTGTCCAATCGCAGCACTTCCTCGAGGAAGGAGGCGATCTTGTCCGGTTCGCCCCCGAGCCGCGCAAACAGCGCCGGATCGCGGGCGAGGCGCAGCAGGGCAAACCCGAGCGTGGAGGTTGTCGTCTCGTTGCCCGCCACCATCAATTGCGTGAGGATCGAAAGCAGTTCCGGATTGTCGAGCGGTTCGCCATCGGGTTTTCGCGCATTGGCGAGCGCGGTGATGATGTCCTCGCCCTCTCCCCCGCGCCTTTCGTCGCACAGCGCGACCATCGCCCTGTGGCATTCGAGCGTGAGCCTGGCGATCTCGACGGCGCGCTCGTCGCTGGTGAGGAACCCGATCTCGTCGGCGAAGGCATCGGACCAGCGTTTCACCGTCTCGTCGCCGAGGTGCCGCATCCCCAGATATTCGCCGATCACCGAAACCGGCAGCGGGACGGCGAAATCGGGGAAGAAATCGCACGCGCCGCCCTTCGCATCGATCGCATCCAGCAGTTCACCGATCCGCGCGGCGACGAAGGGTTCCATCGTCTTGAGACGGCGCGGCAGGAAGAAGGGGCCGACGAGCTTGCGATAGTCGTCGTGGCTCGGCCCGTCGTTCTGGACCATTGTGAGCGCGAGCGGCCACCCCTGCGCCTTGATCTCCAGCACTTCGGCAGGCAGCCCGCCCTTGCGCATCGCGGCGCGGTCGGCAAAACTGGAAAAGCGGGTGTGGCTGCGCATCACCTCTTCGGCCAACACGTAATCGAGCACGAAGACGACGCCCGTTTCCGGTTCCTCCCAGAGCGGCCCCTGCTCCTCGCGCATCGCCTCGTAGGCCAGCCACGGCGCGCGCATGAAGCCCGCCGCGCGCGGTTTCGGTTCCCCCGGGCGGGCGATATCCTCAACCCTGTCCAAGGCTCTTGTCCAGCATCGCGTGGAAATGGCGGATGCGCGCTTCCTGGTAAGCGCCGGTCACCGGGCCAGTCTTGCGCATCGTCCTGAGGCCCCGCTGGAGCGCGGCGAGATTGGCCGAATCCTCGTCGAAGACGGCGCAATATCCACCCAGCTGGGGCGCTTCCTGAAGGCTCGCATCGGGGCCGACCACCTGCGGCTCGGGCACGGCACCGGGATCGCCGCCGGGGACGACGAACATGATGTCCATGACGCTCATGTCGGGGTCGGTGCCGAGCGGGCGGAAGCGATAGACGAGATAGCTCCCCCAGCCTGCCCAGCACACGAGATTGGGAAAGACGTGATACTGGATCGTGTCGATCAGTTCGCAATCGGTCGCTTCCGCGGCGATTTCGACCCCCTGCCCGACCAGCGCCTTGCGCCGCGCCGCGGCGATCGCCTCGCGCGCGCTTTCGGCGGTATCGGGCAGGGTCAGCGCGTCCGCCGCATCGCCCAGCGCGGGGCGCATCCCGGCGCGGTAGACCTCCTCGTCCGAAAGCGGCCCGACATTCGGGCTCGCGAGCCCGCGCGGGGAGATCATGCGGGTGTGCGCCGTCCCTTCCCACACGTCGTACTGGGTGTTCGCATCGCCCAGATAGGGCGCCGCGCTGGCATGGGTTTCGGTGACGTGGAAGCTTTCGATGAAAGCCTCGAGCGCGATCTTCCAGTTGCAGCGGTTGATCTTCTGGACATGGACCGCCTTGGTCCGCTCGGCCAGCGACCAGCCGCGCGTCTCGTAGGCCTCGACCACGGGACCGAGGAAGTGCTCGAGGCTCTGCTCGCATCCGTCCGGGCAGACGAAGACGAATCCGCCCCAGATTCCCACCTGCGCTTCCGGCAGTGCGAAATCGGCCTTGTCGACATGGGCGAAATCCCATTCGTTGACGATCCGCTTGCACGCCCCGTCCAGGCCCCATGTGAAACCGTGAAAGGGGCAGCGGAATTCGCTGGCCGTGCCGTCCGCATCGCGCAGCGCGCGGCCGCGATGCAGGCAGGCGTTGAAGAACGCCTTGACCGTGTCCCTGTCCGAACGGACAACGATCAGGGAAATTTCGGCGATCTCGTAGAGGACATAGTCTCCCACTTCCGGAATATCCTCGAGCCGGCAGGCCATCTGCCAGGTCCGGGGCCACAGCCGCGCATTCTCGAGCGCGGCGAAATCCGGGTCGTAATAACGCCTCCGGTCGATCGGTTTGACGGGGACCGAGGCCTCGCCGCGCTCGGCAAGGAGCGGGGGCACGGGACGCTTTTCGCGCGCGAGCATCTGGCTGAGCGTCGGCCGCGGGGCCCTTGGTGAACGCTGGGGCATTGCAAGTCTCTCCGCGCACCTTTTTACATACCTGTATGAATTCTGCAAGGCTCAGGGCCGGACCCACACCTCCCCCCCGGTGATCCGGACTTCGTACGTGCCGAGTGCCCGGCGCGTCGGTCCGGCCGTCGGGGCGCCGTCGGCAAGGCGAAACCGCGCACCGTGAAACGGGCAGGCGATCGTCCCGCCCCTCACCCGCCCGTTGGCCAGGGACTGCCCCGCATGGGGGCAGCGCGCATCCACGGCGAAAACCATCGTGCCCGACCGGCACAGCAGGACCTCCCGCCCGCCCAGCCCGACCGCGAGCGGGCGCGCGGCGGGGATCGCGTCCACCCGGCCCGCGCATTGCCAACCCCGTTCGCCATCGCCCATCGCGAGCCTCTTTGCCCCAGCTTGCCTGACCGCGCGCTTTCGCAAACGGACCTCCGGCCGCGCGCCCAGCCATGGGCACCCGTCTGCCGTCTGCGGGTCGACAAGCGCCATTTTTTGATATGCCTGTATAAGGTTCTGTCGCCAAGCAGGGATTTGACACATGCAGCTAGACCGTCCCGCCCTTATTGAGGTCTGTCGCAGCAAGGAGGAACTGCAACGGGTTCGCGCCGAGGACCCGCTGCCCCTCTTCCGCGAACGCGCAACCGGCGAGGCCCGCCTTGAAGCAAGCGATCTCGACCCGCTCGATGCCGAACGCGCGAAAGCCCTGCCTGCCTGGCCTTCGATATTCGCAGGTCGCAGGAAAGCCGCGTTGCGATCAAAGAATGTTTTTGCGCCTTGATCATTCAAGTTGAAATATTTTCACGTCGCGCTATATCAGTTTTGCCTTTCGTCGTTTGACGGATCATCATTGCCCCTTGGCTGCCTCACGGCGCGAAAAGCGGCATTTCATCCATTTCATTCAACCTTGGCTTCGCACCGGAATGCGTCCGGGCGAAAGTTTTTTTCCTATTCTATATCTCACATGCAGGGAGCACGGTTTGGCGAAGGAAGAGCTCATTACGCTGGAGGGCGAGATCGACGAGGTCCTGCCCGACGGGCGCTTCGGCGTCACCCTCGACAATGAGCATCGCATCATCGCCTACACGGCAGGAAAGATGCGCCGTTACCGGATTCGATCGGTCGCTGGCGACCGCGTGCATGTCGAGATGACGCCCTACGATCTGACCAAGGGTCGGATCGTCTTCCGCGAAAGGACCCCCGGCCAAGGTGCCGGCGGTGCCCGCAAGCGCGGATTCAGGCGCTGATTTCTCAAGAAGGCGGCGGGAAGACCCGCCGAAGAATCACACATGATCACCACCATCTCGCGCGCCCGTTCGCGCCCGAAACTCTCGCTGCGCTTCGGTGCAGAGCAATCACCTGCGCCGGCGCAACGAACTCCGGCCAAGCCTGCCATCCCGACCGCGGACCTGCGACGCCTCGTCGCGGCGATGGTCGATTGAAACGAATTCCACGCAGCTTGCGGCCACGGAGCCCCGTTCCCGCCTGCACAGGAGAACCGACTTGGACCTCAATTTCGAATATGCCGCGCACCAGGCCGCTCTCATGAACGCGGACAGCGCCGCCAATGACGAAGAGCGCCGCAGCGGCCTGGCGGCAGCGGCGCGGGTCGCGGGGCGCATCGGCGCCTTCCAGCACGCGCTCGGCGCGGCCGCGGCCTGCGCCTGGAGCAAGGCGCAATTCGCGGAACCCGCGTGAGGCGCGCTCGCCTTTGACCGGGGGCGGAGCGGGCGACCGCCCGGCTCGCGCCCATCCGTCAGTGGCGGAAAAATGCAGCGCGAATGACAAATTCGCACGATTGCAATCCGTTTATCGAGGTTGACACAATCGCGCTTCGCCTGCAGCTTCGGCGGCGGGATGAGGTCAGGGACAGATTGACCGTTTAACCTTCGGAAGAATGCTTTCGACACTCCCGAAACCGGACCGGCCCCGAACCGGGTCGGGGCCGGGATACGGCCGAGAGGGCGGACACCCGTTGGAACGGGTTTTCTTCTTCCCGAAGGCAGGGGGCGGGCACGTTCTTTCCGATGCATCCCGGGATCATACTGGGAGCAAGGCGTGTCGATGCAGTCCGAAGATGCTCCGTCGGTTCCGACCGACTGGACCAGGAGCATCAGCTATCAGAGCCGGGCAACCGCAAGACCGACCGCGGCGGACCTGCGCGAACTGGTCTCGAAGGCCGAGGCCCGGAACCAGACCCTCGGCGTGACCGGGATGCTGCTTTACGACAAGGGCCGCTTTTTCCAGACTCTGGAAGGCCCGCCGAGGGCCATCGAAACCTTGTGGACCTCGATCCGCAGCGACCCGCGCCACACCGACATCGAGGTGCTGAGCGAGCACGTCATCCCTTCCCGCCTGTTCGGCGGGTGGAACCTGCTCGGCTATCACGGCGACGAAGTGCCCGAGGCGACACTGCGCCAGGCGAAGGCCGAGCATGAACTGACGGGCGAGATCCCGCAATTCATCGACCTTGTCCTCAATGGCGACGACATCGGCATCAATCGCAAGATCGCCGCACTGATCGAGAGCGGGTGGAAGGGCGACCTGATCCTGACCCACCTGATCGAACCGACCGCGCGCGCGCTCGGCGATGCGTGGCTGTCCGACGACTGCTCCGAGCTGGATCTGGCGATCGGGCTCAGCATGTTGCAGCTCGCGGGCCACGCCATCGTGCACGATCCGACGCCGGCGAAGCTCCGCACCAGCCAGTACCGCATCCTGCTCGCCACCGCGCCGGGGGAGCCGCACATGCTCGGGACCTCGCTGCTCGCGGATCTCTTCACCGATGCCGGCTGGAATGTCGACATGGCGTTTCCCGACAGCAATCAGGCGCTCGCCAACCAGCTCGCCGCGCAGCAGCCCGACGCGGTGGACATCGGGCTGTCGGACGCGCTTTCGCGCAAGAACAGCCTCGCGCTGCTGCGGCGGACGATCGAGCGCAGCCGGTTCGCCGCCCCCGATCACCTGACCGTGGTGTCCGTCGGGGGGCGCCTGTTTTCGGAGGCCGCGGCGACTGCCGAGAATGTCGGCGCGGATTACGCCCGCAAGACCGTGGCAGGCGCGAGCATCCGGATCGCCGAGCTCATCAGGCTCAAGCGGCAGGAACACCGCCAGACCTGAAGCGAAGGATGCCCGCCGCGCCGCAATCGTAGGGGCGCAGGCTACAGCGCTTCGAGAAACGCCACCAGCGCCGCGCGTTCCTCACGGGTGAGATCGCGCGGCTTGAGCAGCGGATCGGGCCGGGGCGGCGGAGCATCGGTGGTGGCGCTCTGTTCCTGCCGGTCCCTTCCGCCGCCGCCCATGTAAAGGTTCACCACGCCTTCGAGATGCGGGAAGATGCCGTTGTGCATATAGGGCGCGGTGCGCCGCACGCCGCGCAGGGACTGGGTGCGAAAACGGCCGCTGTCGAGCGGATCGCCCGTCACCGCCCAGCGCCCGGTATCCTCGCGGCTGCGAGCGTAGAAGCTGATGCCGAGATTGTGATAGCGCTGGTCGGTCAGCAGCGGGCCGTTGTGGCAATTGGCGCAGCCCGCCTTGGTGCGGAACAGGTGGAGGCCGGTGAGTTCCTGGTCGGTCAGGATCTTCGTGCCCTCGGTGAACACCCTGTCCCACTTTGAGCGCGGCGGGGGAATTGCCCGTTCGAAATCGGCCAGCGCCAGAGCGATGTCGGACAGGCCGATCCGCTCTACGCCGTAGGCCGCGCGAAAGCCTTCGCGATATTCGGGAATGGCGTTGATTCGCTCCTCGATCGCGCCCGCCTCGCCCGCCATCTCGATCGGGTCGACGATCGGCAGGTGGGCCTGGTCCTCGAGACTGGGGCTGCGCCCGTCCCAGAACAGTTCCTTCATGTAGGCCGCGGTGAACAGCGGCATGGCGTTGCGCGATCCGGTCTGGCGGTCGTGCCCGAAGGAAGTGGGCAGCCCGTCACCCCAGCCGAGCCGGCGGTTGTGGCAGCTTTCGCAGGCGATCTGGCCCGAGGCCGACAGGCGCGGGTCCTTGAACAGCGCCTCGCCCAGATCGATGCGCGCCTGTTCGCTCTCGCCCGGCCTCTCGCGCGCCGGGAGCGGGCCGAATTCGGCGAAGCGCGCCCCCTCTTCGAGCTGCGGGCGCGGCCAGGTTGCGGGCGCACCGGCATAGGCCGCGCGCAATTCGGCGATGGCCCCCGCCCCGCTGTCGCCCGAGGCGACAGCGGCGACGAGGGTCAGGCTGGCCAAAGCCAGCGCGATCGCAGGCAGACGACGCATCGCCCCTCGCTCAGAAGCGGTAGCGCAGGCCGACCCAGGTCGAGCGTCCGAACTGGAACGGCTGCGCGATCGCCGCCGAATTGGGCGCCGGGATGGTATCGAGCAGGTTGCTGATCCGGGCGTCGAGGGTGAGGGCTCCGAGCTGGTTGCGGAGCAGTTCGTACTGCAGGTTGAGGTCGACATTGATACGGTCTTCATAGCGCACGAAGTCATAGACATCGAACCGCGTTCCATCGACCTCTTCGTTGATGCCCGTATCCTCGATCCGGTCGAAGCCCGAACGGTAACGCAGGTTGAGGTTGCTGGTCAGCCGGTCGTCGAGCCACAGGCCGGTCCAGCTGGCATTGATCAGCAGCGGGGCCGCGAACTGGAGCCGCTGGTTCTGTTCGAGCAGGGTGAGCAGGTCGGTCACTTCGCCTTCGAACAGCACCCTTTCGTCTTCTTCCTCGATATCCTCGGAGGTGAGGAAGAAGTCCTCGTTGGTCGTCTGGGTCTCGCTGTAATTGGCATTGAGCGCGAAGGTGTGCTTGCCGACGGTCCTGACCCATTCGAGCGAAACCCCGCGATAGGTGCTCTCGCCCTCATTGGTCAGCGTGAAGAAGCGGCGGGTCGCGGTCGCCCCGGTCTCCAGCAGGATCTCCTCTTCGTTCTGCAGCGAGCGCGAGAATTCGTCCTTGCCCCAGCGCGCGATGCCGCGCAGCCGCACCACCCCGCCCAGCAGCGGCGCGCCGATCCCTGCGGTCAGCTCGTCGGAGAAGGGCGTATCGAGATCGCTGTCGGAGAAGCCGAGCGGCGCGCTGGTGCGGAACAGGTTCCACTGGTCGTCGGAGAACTGGAGCTGGCCGTTCACCTCCTCGCCGGCGCGGCGTTCGGTGATGCTGGGCGGATATTGCTCGCGGATGGCATAGGCCAGCATCGAACGACCGTAATAGCGGTTGGCACCGAAGGTCAGCTGCCAGTCGTCGTCGAGGTTCCAGGTAGCGGCCAGACGCGGCGCGAAGTTGTGGTTGCCGAGGAAGCTTTCATGGTCGTAGCGCAGGCCCGCACGCAGATCGACCGGGCCCAATGGCACCGAGTATTCCGCCCATGCGCCGATCGCGTCCACCGCCACGTCGGCAAGATAGGCACGATAGACCTGCCGCTGCGTCAGCGCGTATTCGCCGGTCGCGCAGGTCAGGCTCTCGCCATCGGGACAGGCGATGTCTTCGCCGCGCGCGGCGAGCTGGAAGGCGAAATTGGTCTCGGGCCGCTCGCGCAGGGCCTCGACCCGCTGCAGGTCGAGCCCGCCGCGCAAGGTCCCCGGCCCGACATCGAGCGCGATGCGGGCGTTGAGGCCATAGATGTCCTGCTGCTGGTCGAGAGTGCCGAAGCCGCCGATAATGCAATTGGTGTTCGAACACACCGCGCCGTTGGTGGTCGTCGAGGGGATCAAGAAATTCGCCGGCGGCGCGGTGCGGCCGGTGTCGGTGGAATTATAGGTCGCGGTCACGTCCCAGCGGATGTCGCCGGTCGATTCGAGCCGCAGCCGCGTCCCGATGCCGCCGCCCTTGGAGACGATCAGGTTGTCGATGCCGTTGGCGTTGGCCGCCTCGCTTTCGTAGGGCGAATAGGTGACCTGCCCCGACAGCTTGAGATCGGGGGCGATGTCGTAATTGCCCGAAACGAGGAAGTTGTCGCTCACGCTGCTGCGGAAGCCAGGCTCGAAATCATAGCCGGCGGAACGGAAATAGAGCACGTCGGCGCGGCTGCGGTTGACCGCGAAGAGCAGCCCGCCCTTGTCCGACAGCGGCACGTCGACGCTCGCGCCGAAGCGCCAGCGGCGGAATTGGGGCGCCTCGGGCAGCGGGTCGCCGCTTTCCTCGAAGGCCGCGCGCGAGGCGTCGGACAGCAGGTAGTTGACCAGCCCGTCCTCGGTGTAGTTGACATTGCCCGACACGCCCCACGTGCGCCGCGCCTCGCGGGTCTCGATGTTGAGCGCGCCGCCGGTGAAGCGGCCATATTCCGCCGAGACGTTCGAATCGCGCAGGGTGATCTCGCCGATCAGCTCGGCATCGAGCCACAGGCCCTGCGCAGCGGCGCCGGCGGGTTCGTTGAAGTTGAACGGATTGTCGTTGGTGACATCGAGCCGGCTGCCCACGTCGATCCTGTCGACGGTGATCAGGTTCTCGTAGATGCGTCCGCCGGAAATCGAGATGTCGGCGGGGCGGATGTCCTGGATGTCCTCGCGATTGGCGAGGCCTTCGTTGCGATCGAACTGGACGGTCGGCAGCAGCTTGAGCAGCTGGTTGACATCGCCCGAACCGGGCGTTCGCGCCTCGATTTCCTTGCGGTTGATGGTCGAGGTGCCGTTGTCGTTGCCGCGGCCGATTTCATAGGCGTCTTCGGCCCTTTCGCCCTCGGCTACCGCTTCGGGCAGTTCTTCGGCCTCATCGGCCTCCTGTGCGCGTGCGGCGACGCCGGTCGCGAGAAGTGCAGCCGTCGCTGCCCCCCAGAAAAGCGTGTACTTCAATGTTTCGTTTCCTGCCTGAGCTTGTTTCGGGAGTGCGCCCATATCGCCGGGGATTGGCTACTGCAAGTGCGAATCAGTAGCGATTTTTCACGGCTGCCGGTTCGGGCGATAGGTCAGGCGGATCGTGAAGGCGCGCCCCTCGCGCTGCGGCGGGGCGGGAAAGGGGGCGGCTTCGCGCAGCTGCCCGAGCGCGATCTGGTCGAGCCGGCCATTGCCCGAGGACGCCTTCACCCTCTCGTCACGCAGACGTCCGCGCGAATCGACGGTGAAGGCAAGCGTCGCGCTGCCTTCGATCCCCTTGCGGGCCAGTTCGCCGACATAGCTCTGGTGGGCCCTGATCCGGGCGAACACCTTGCGGCCATAGGCATCGCCGTTGCCGCCCGAGGCCGCGCCTGCGGGCGCCGCATCGCCGGGTGGAGCGCCCGACGGAACAGCCACGTTCAGATTGAGCTGTCGTCCGCGCCCCATTCGCCCTTCCGCGCCCCCGGTCTCGTGCAGCCGCGGAAGGCCCGATACCAGCAGCAGGACCGGCTTTCTGGACACGGGGCCAGGCGCCGGCGCGGCGGCTTCGGGCTTTTCCTCCTTGACCGCTTCCTCCGGCGGATCGGCGGGGGCGGGCGGAGCGGGGCTTGCCGCTTGCTCGCGCAGTTCCTGCTCGACCGGGGCCGCGCTTTCCTCGGACGCGAACTCGTTCGCGGAAAGGAAGGTCATGGCCGGGCCTTGCGGGCCGGACGAATCGCGCCAGCCGAGCGTGGCGAGCAGACCGAACATCGCGCCCGACACGGCCACAGCCATGAAGGCGCTTCCGAAGCGTCCTGTAAGGGTCACGGAGCGGATAAGGTCGTGCATTGAGCCGTTTTGCCGGTCGCTCGAATTAAGGATGAATCGCCCTCGGGCTGGCGACGGATGCGGGGGTTGGAAACAGGCCCTCCGGAGTCGGTGGAGGCGCTCCTGCACTTATTAAGACTGATTTGCAATAACTTGTTTGCAGCCGAGGCCCGGCAAGCCCTGCCTCCCGCGCCCGGCGCGGCGCGCGACCCCCGGCTTGCACGCCCGCCTTGCTCTGCTAAAGCCCCCCGCAGGGATTACACCGGACATTCGAACCGGCGCGCGGTCCTGTCCGCCGCGCCGGCACACACCTCTAGGAAGGCGGGACACTTCATGCAGAAAATTCAGGTCAAGAACCCGGTCGTCGAACTCGACGGCGACGAGATGACGCGGATCATCTGGCAATGGATTCGTGAACGGCTGATCCTGCCCTATCTCGATATCGACCTGAAATATTACGACCTCTCGATCGAAAAGCGCGACGAGACCGACGACCGGATCACGGTCGACGCCGCCAACGCGATCAAGGAATTCGGCGTCGGCGTGAAGTGCGCAACGATCACCCCGGACGAGGCGCGGGTGGAGGAATTCTCGCTCAAGAAGATGTGGCGCTCGCCCAACGGGACGATCCGCAACATCCTCGGCGGCGTGGTCTTCCGCGAGCCGATCGTGATCGACAACGTGCCCCGCCTCGTGCCGGGATGGACCGATCCGATCGTGGTCGGCCGCCACGCTTTCGGCGACCAGTATCGCGCGACCGACACGCTCATCCCCGGACCCGGCAAGCTGCGGCTCGTCTTCGAGGGTGCGGACGGCGAAAAGATCGATCTCGAGGTGTTCGAGTTCGAAAGCTCCGGCGTCGCGATGGCGATGTACAACCTCGACGATTCGATCCGCGCCTTCGCCCGCGCCTCGATGAATTACGGCCTCGACCGCAAGTGGCCGGTGTACCTGTCGACCAAGAACACGATCATGAAAGCCTATGACGGGCGCTTCAAGGACCTGTTCGAAGAAATCTACGAAAACGAATTCAAGGACAGGTTCGAAGCCGCCGGCATCCACTACGAACACCGCCTGATCGACGACATGGTCGCCAGCGCGCTCAAGTGGTCGGGCAAGTTCGTCTGGGCCTGCAAGAACTATGACGGCGACGTGCAGTCGGACACGGTCGCACAGGGCTTCGGCTCGCTCGGCCTGATGACCAGCGTGCTGATGACGCCCGACGGCAAGACCGTCGAGGCCGAGGCCGCGCACGGCACCGTCACCCGCCACTATCGCCAGCACCAGCAGGGCAAGGCGACCTCGACCAACCCGATCGCCTCGATCTTCGCCTGGACCCGCGGCCTGATGTATCGCGGCAAGTTCGACGAGACGCCCGACGTGGTCCGTTTTGCCGAGACGCTGGAGAAGGTCTGCATCCGCACGGTCGAAAGCGGCTCGATGACCAAGGACCTCGCGCTCCTGATCGGTCCGGGCCAGAACTGGCTGACGACGGAACAGTTCTTCGAGGCGATCGTCGAGAATCTCGAGAAGGAAATGGCGAACTGGGCCTGATCGCCCCGCGCCGGCCCCGGAACGGCCAGCCCGGCGCGACGTAACATGGGGGCGGCCCTGCGTTGAGGCGGGGCCGCCTTTTTCAATTCACCGGAGGGGCTTTCATGGCATCGACCAGCAGCAAGGCACGGCTCGAGGTCCGGCAGGCCAAGATGAAGGACGTGCGCGCGATCGGCGATCTCGTCCGGCGCGCCTATGCCGAACTGCCCGCCTACACCCAGGGCGAGATCCGCGGGCAGATCAACAACTATCCCGACGGCTGCTTCATCGCCAAGCTCGATGGCAAGCTCGTCGGCTATTGTGCGACCATGCGACTGGACGAGGACGTGGCCCTGTCGGATCACAGCTGGGACGAGGTGACGGGCAACGGTTTCGGCAGCCGCCACGACCCGACCGGCGACTGGCTCTACGGCTACGAGATGTGCGTCGATCCGAACGTGCGGGGCACGCGCATCGGGCGGCGGCTCTACGAGGAACGCCGCGCCCTCGCCGAGCGGCTGGATCTCAAGGGCATCGTCTTCGGCGGGCGGATGCCGGGCCTTGCCCGGGCGATGCGGCGCAAGACCAACCGTGTCGAGGGACCGGCGGATTATCTGCAGAAGGTCATCGACACCAAGATCCACGACCCCGTCCTGCGTTTCCAGCTGGCGAACGGATTCGAGCCGCACGGAATCCTCGCCAACTACCTGCCGGAGGACAAGGCCTCGCGCGCCTATGCCGTGCGGATGATCTGGCGAAACCCCTATGTCGACATCGACGCGCCCCCCAAGCACCGCCTGCCGCGCGACGTCGAAAGCGTGCGGATCGCCACCTGCCAGCTGCAGGCACGCGCGGTCGCCGATTTCGACGAATTCATGCGCCAGGTCGAGTATTTCGTCGACGTCGCGGCGGATTACGAAAGCGATTTCATCGTCTTCCCGGAAATGTTCACGCTCATGCTGCTCTCCGCCGAAGGCCGCGAGCAGAGCCCGCTGGAAGCGATCGAAACGCTGAGCGAGTTCACCCCCCGGATCCGCACCGCGCTGTCCGAGATGGCGCTGTCCTACAACATCAACATCATCGGCGGCTCCCATCCCACCCGGATGCCCGACGGCGACATCCACAATGTCGCGCTCGTCTGCCTGCGCGACGGATCGGTCCATTCGCAGGAGAAGATCCATCCCACCCCGAACGAGGCATACTGGTGGAACATCAAGGGCGGCGACAGCATCGACGCGATCCCGACCGACTGCGGACCGATCGGCGTCCTGATCTGCTACGACAGCGAGTTTCCGGAACTGGCGCGGCGCCTGGTCGACGAGGGCGCGCGGATCATCTTCGTCCCCTTCTGCACCGATTCGCGGCAAGGCTACATGCGGGTGCGCTATTGCGCGCAGGCCCGCGCGATCGAGAACCAGTGCTACGTCGTCCTCTCCGGCAATGTCGGCAACCTGCCCAATGTCGCGAACATGGACATCCAGTACGCCCAGTCCTGCATCCTCACCCCCTGCGACTTTCCCTTCGCGCGCGACGGGATCGCGGCCGAGGCCAGCGAGAATGTCGAGACGCTGACGATCAGCGACGTGAACCTGGCCGACCTGTCCTGGGCGCGGGCCGAGGGCACGGTGCAGAACCTCGCCGACCGCCGGTTCGACCTCTACCGGATCGAATGGGACAAGCGCGTGGGCAACATCACCGACCCCTTCGGCGAGGATCACGACAGCTCGATCACCCGGCCCTTGGGGCCGCCTCATGGCGGCGGCTGATGACTTGCCTGCCCCGCCACGCTAAGCCTTGAGCATGGCAGGCGAATTGACCCTTTCCCCGGTGATGTCGGATGCCCTGGTGATCCTGGGATCCGCCGGCATTGTCATCCCGGTCTTCGCCCGCTTTCGCGTCACGCCGATCATCGGCTTCATCCTGATCGGGATCCTCGTCGGGCCCTACGGCCTCGGGATGCTGGTCGAGGACGTCCCCTGGCTCAGACACGTCACGATATCCGATTCCGAACGATTGGCCCCCTTCGCGGATTTCGGGATCATCCTGCTGCTGTTCGCGATCGGGCTGGAATTGAGCTTCAACCGCCTGTGGCAGCTCCGCAAGCTGGTCTTCGGCCTCGGCAGCCTCGAACTGCTCATCATCGGCACCACTTCCGCGCTGTTCTTCGGTTATGCGAGCGAAATGGATACGACCGCCGCGATAGCGCTCGGCTTTGCGCTCGCCTTCTCCTCGACCGCGATCGTGCTGCCGATCTCGGGAACGAGCTCGCCGGTCGGGCGCGCGGCGCTTTCGATGCTGCTGTTCGAGGACATCATGATCGTGCCGATCATCTTTATCCTCGGCGCACTCGCCCCCAATGCGGAAGGCGGCTGGAGCGCCATCACCGACACCTTGTGGCAGGGCGCGCTGGTGATCGGGATGTTGCTGGTGCTCGGCCGGGTCGCGCTCCCCCACCTTTTCTCGCAGGCCGCGCGGACCAAGAGCCCGGAACTGTTCCTCGCCGCCTCGCTGCTGGTGGTGATCGGGGCGAGCCTCGCCACCTCCGCCGTCGGCCTGTCGCCCATCGTCGGCGCGCTGATCGCGGGGCTTTTGATCGCCGAAACCGAATACCACGGCGAGGTCGAGAGCATCATGGAGCCGTTCAAGGGCCTTGCGCTCGGCGTCTTCCTCATCACCATCGGCATGAGCATCGACCTCATGGCGATCTGGAGCGATCTCGGCACGATCATGGGTGCGGTTGTCGCCGTGCTCGTGTTCAAGGCGATCGTCACCGGCGTCCTGCTGCGCCTGATGGGCGCGCGGCGCAGCACGGCGACCGAAACCGGGGTGCTGATGGCCTCTCCGTCCGAGACGACGCTGATCGTCCTCGCCGCCGCGACCAGCGCGCTGGTGATCGATCCCGAGACGGCGCAGTTCTGGCAGATCGTCACCGCGATCGGCCTTACGATCACCCCGCTTCTCGCCAAGCTCGGACGGGTCGTCGCCCGGCGGGTCGACGGCGTGCAGGAAGTGCTCGAGAGCGACGGCGAGGACGAGCCGCACACGATCATCATCGGCGGCGGACGCGTCGGGCGGCTGATCGCGGACATGATGACGCGGCACGGTAAGGCCTATGTCATGCTCGATTCGGACCCCGATCTGATCTCGCGCGCCCGGCGCGAGGGCTACCGCGCGGTGTTCGGCGATGCGGGGCGCGGCGATGCGCTCGCGCGGCTCGGGGTCGAGCACGCGCCCGCGGTGGTCCTCACCATGGACGAGCCGGTGCTCGCCCAGCGGCTCGTGGCCAAGCTGCGCGGCGAATATCCCGACCTCCTGATCGTCGCCCGGGCGCGCGACAGCGAACATGCCGCGGCGCTCTACCGTTCCGGCGCGAGCCACGCGGTCCCGGAAAACCTCGAAAGCTCGCTTCAACTCTCGGAGGCCGTGCTGGTCGATATCGGGGTCGCGATGGGCCCGGTGATCGCCTCGATCCACGAAAAGCGCGACGAGTTCCGCGAACGGATCGAGCGCGAGGGCGGCCTTTCCCGAAAGCCCGCGCTGCGGACCACGCCGAGCTCCTCGCCCGGCCTTGCCGCCGGTGCCGACGCCTGATCGAACCTCGCGCCCAACTTACGGAAATTCGGGGATCTTTTCCCCTCGCCCGGGCATTGGTGGGGCAAGGAGAAAAGATCATGGGCAAGGACACAGACCCCACCAAGCCGATTCCGAACGACGAGAAGTTCAAGCCGCAGAACGTCAAGGACCCGCTCAAGAACAAGGCCCCCGGCTCGGGCCGCGGCGCCCCCGGCGATACCGAGGGCGACGATGTCGCACAGGGCAGCCGGCCGGTGACGAACAAGCGGCCCAGCAAGTAAGGACCGCCCCCGGGCGCAGGCCGGCCTAGCCGGCGAGCACCTGCTTCACCGCCGCGATCGCCTCGTCGGCCTTCGCGCCGTCGGGGCCGCCGCCCTGCGCCATGTCGGGCCGCCCGCCGCCGCCCTTCCCGCCCAGCGCCACGACGCCAGCACGCACGAGATCGACCGCGGAAAAACGCTCCGTCAGGTCGTCCGTGACAGCCGCGGCAATGCTCGCCTTGCCGTCGTTGACCGCGACGATCGTCGCCACGCCCGAACCGAGCCGCGTCTTCGCCTCGTCGAGCAGCGGGCGCAGTTCCCTGGGATCGAGCCCTTCGAGCACCTGGCCGGTGAAGCTCACCCCGGCGACCGTTTCCTGCGCCGGACCGCCCGCCGCCGCAGGCCCGCCGCCCCCGCCGAGCGCAAGCGCCTTCTTCGCTTCGGCCAGTTCCTTTTCGAGCCGCTTGCGCTCCTCGAGCAGCGCGGCGACGCGCGCGGGCACGTCCTCGGGCGTCGCGCGGATCGCGCTCGCCGCGGCCTTGAGCGCTTCCTCGCGCCCGACCAGCCACTGACGCGCGGCCTCCCCGGTCAGCGCCTCGATCCGGCGCACGCCCGAAGACACCGCGCTTTCCGAAACGATCCGGAACAGGCCGATATCGCCCGTCGCCTCGACATGGGTGCCGCCGCACAATTCGACCGAGTAATTGCGCCCTTCCGCCCCCGCCCGACCCATCGCGAGCACGCGCACTTCCTCGCCGTATTTTTCCCCGAACAGCGCCAGCGCGCCTGCCTCGACCGCCTCGTCGGGGCTCATCAGGCGGGTGGTGACGATCTCGTTCGCGCGGATCTCGGCGTTGACCTCGGCCTCGATCGCGGCGATGTCCGCGTCGGTCAGCGCGGACGGATGCGAGAAATCGAAGCGCAGCCGGTCCTCCGCCACCAGCGAACCCTTCTGCGTGACGTGCCCGCCGAGCCGGTTGCGCAGCGCGGCGTGGACGAGATGGGTGGCGGAATGGTTGGCGCGGATCCGCGTGCGGCGCTCGGCATCGACATCGAGCTGGACGGTGTCGCCCACCGCGACCTTGCCCGCCTCGATCCGGGCGTGATGCGCGTGGAGCCGGCCGAGCGGCTTCGAGGTGTCGGTGACCACCGCGCGCAGGCCTGCCGGGGTGGTGATCGTGCCGGTGTCGCCGCTCTGCCCGCCGCTTTCGCCGTAGAACGGGGTCTGGTTGGTGAGGATGACCACTTCCTCGCCCACCTCGGCCGTATCGACCTCCTTCCCGTCCCTGAGGATCGCGACCACGCGGCCCTCGCCCGAAGTCGCGGCGTAGCCGGTGAACTCGCTGGCACCTTCGCGTTCGGCGATGTCGAACCAGACCTCACCCGAAGCCGCTTCGCCCGAACCCTTCCACGCCGCGCGCGCGGCCGCTTTCTGGCGGTCCATGGCCTCGTCGAAGCCGGCCTGGTCCACGCCGAGCCCGCGGGCGCGCAGGGCGTCCCGGGTGAGGTCGAAGGGAAAGCCGTAGGTGTCGTAGAGCCTGAACGCGGTCTCCCCGTCGAGCTCGCCGCCCTCGGACAGGTCGGCGGTCGCCTCGTCGAGCAGCTTGAGGCCCTTCTCCAGCGTTTTCCTGAACTGAGTCTCCTCGCGCAGCAGCACCTCCTCGATCAGGGCCTGGCCGCGCACGAGTTCGGGATAGGCCTGCCCCATCTCGGTCACGAGATGCCCGACGAGCCGGTGCATCAGCGGCTGCTCGGCACCGAGGAGGTGGGCATGGCGCATGGCGCGGCGCATGATCCGGCGCAGGACATAGCCGCGCCCCTCGTTCGAGGGCAGCACCCCGTCCGCCATCAGGAAGGAGGTCGAGCGCAGGTGGTCGGCGATGACGCGGTGGCTGCTCGCGTGCTCGCCCGCGGCGGCCATGCCGGTGAGGTTTTCCGAGGCCGCGATCAGCGCCTTGAAGGTGTCGGTGTCGTAATTGTCGTGCACGCCCTGGAGCACTGCGGCGATGCGTTCGATCCCCATCCCGGTGTCGATCGAGGGGCTCGGCAGGTCGCGGCGCGTGCCGTCGGCCTGCTGGTCGAACTGCATGAAGACGAGATTCCAGATCTCGACGAAGCGATCGCCGTCCTCGTCCGGGCTGCCGGGAGGGCCGCCGGGGATGTGCTCGCCATGGTCGTAGAAGATTTCCGAACACGGCCCGCACGGCCCGGTTTCGCCCATCGACCAGAAATTGTCGGCCGTCGCGATGCGGATGATGCGCTCTTCGGGCAGGCCGGAAATCTTCCGCCAGAGATCGAAGGCCTCGTCGTCGTCGTGGTAGACGGTCGCCGTCAGCCTTTCCGCCGGCAGGCCCCATTCCCGGGTGAGCAAGGTCCAGGCGTGCTCGATCGCTTCGGCCTTGAAATAGTCGCCGAAGGAAAAGTTGCCGAGCATCTCGAAGAAGGTGTGGTGCCGCGCGGTGTAGCCGACATTGTCGAGGTCATTGTGCTTGCCCCCCGCGCGCACGCATTTCTGGGCCGAGGTCGCGCGCGGCCCGGGCGGCGTTTCGAGCCCGGTGAAGACGTTCTTGAACGGCACCATCCCCGCGTTGACGAACATGAGCGTCGGATCGTTGTAGGGGACGAGCGGGGCGCTCTGCACCTGTGCGTGTCCGGCCTTGCCGAAATAATCGAGGAAGGAGCGGCGGATGTCATTGGTCGACGTCATGGGCGTTCGTTTCGCGTGAGGCTGCGGACAGGCGTTTGCATGAACCGGCAGTTAGGCAATGCGGGGCCGGGCGGCAAGCCGCGCCGTGCCTCCCGGCCCGCCGCCGCGGGAGACAAAGGAAAACCGGCGCCTTCGCGCGGCCATCGAAAGGCCACGGCCAAGCGCCGGTTTCGCAATTGTTCCGGGTGACTGGCCCCCGGCCCTTCGTGCGGGCCGTTCGCCCGCCCGTCAGTCTTCCGAATCCGCGTCCGGACCCGTCATCATTTCCTCGGCGACCTCGTCGGTCTTGCCGCGGATCGCGGCTTCGAGCCGGTCGCAGACCTCGGGGTTTTCCTTGAGGTAGGTCTTGGCGTTCTCGCGGCCCTGGCCGATGCGGATGCTGTCATAGGAGAACCAGCTTCCCGACTTCTCGACGATGCCGGCCTTCACGCCGAGGTCGAGGATCTCGCCGATCTTGGAAATGCCCTCGCCGTACATGATGTCGAATTCGACCTGCTTGAAGGGCGGCGCGACCTTGTTCTTGACCACTTTCACCCGGGTCGAGTTGCCGATGATCTCGTCGCGGTCCTTGATCTGGCCGGTGCGGCGGATGTCGAGGCGGACCGAGGCGTAGAACTTCAGCGCGTTGCCGCCCGTCGTCGTTTCCGGATTGCCGTACATCACGCCGATCTTCATCCGCAGCTGGTTGATGAAGATCACCATGCATTTCGAGCGGTTGATCGAACCGGTCAGCTTGCGCAGCGACTGGCTCATCAGGCGGGCCTGCAGGCCGACGTGCGAATCGCCCATCTCGCCTTCGATCTCGGCCCGGGGAACGAGCGCGGCAACCGAATCGACCACCAGCACGTCGATCGCGTTCGACCGCACCAGCGTATCCGTGATCTCGAGCGCCTGTTCGCCGGTGTCGGGCTGCGAGACGATCAGTTCGTCGATGTCGACGCCGAGCTTCCTGGCATAGACCGGATCCAGCGCGTGCTCCGCATCGACGAAGGCCGCGGTGCCGCCGGCTTTCTGCGCTTCGGCGATGACGTGGAGCGCGAGCGTCGTCTTGCCCGAGCTTTCCGGGCCGTAGACCTCGATCACGCGGCCCTTGGGCAGGCCGCCCACGCCCAGCGCGATGTCGAGCCCGAGCGATCCGGTCGAGATCGATTCGACCTGCATCGCTTCCTTCTGGCCCAGCTTCATCGCCGAACCCTTGCCGAATGCCCGGTCGATCTGGGCAAGCGCGGCGTCGAGAGCCTTCTGGCGGTCCACGTCCTTTTCCTTCTCTACCAGCTTCAATTGAGTAGCCATCGCACGCACTCCTTCGCTTGCCTAGGGGTGACCTGCCGGTTTTCGACCAGCCCTTTCACGAAGGAACGTGTATTCCATTTGTTCTCATGGAACAAGTAGGGAACGAAAGAAATTCGCCCCCGCCCCGCAAGGATCCTATCCGGAAGCGTCGGCGCGCGCCTTGCGGGCGATCCGCATGACGGAGGCGACCTTGTCGGAGATCGCCGCGACGCTGAACGGCTTGGCGATGAAATGCATGTCGGGAATGTCGATGTCCTTTCGCAGCTGTTCCTCGGCATAGCCCGACATGAACAGCACCGGCATATCGGGATGCTTTTCGCGGATCGCGCGAACCATCGCCGGGCCGTCCATGCCGGGCATCACGACATCGCTCACGACGAGGTCGAAGGGTTCGGCCTCCCCTTGCGCGCCCAACGCCTCGAGCCCCTCTTCGCCCCCGGGGCAGGCGGTGACGTCGTATCCGGCGCGGGCCAGCGCGCGCTCGGCGACGGCGCGGACCATGTCCTCGTCCTCGACCAGCAGGATGCGCCCGCCCGCGGACCAGTCGGAGGACGTAACCGGCTCGAGCGGCTCGCGCTTCCTCGGCACCTCGCCGCGGTGCACCGGGAAATAGATCGTGAAGCGCGCGCCGGTTGGCCGGCCCTGCTTGTCGAGCAAGTTGTCGGCGAAGATGAAGCCGCCCGACTGCTTGACGATGCCGTAGGCGGTCGACAGGCCGAGCCCGATGCCCTTGCCCCGTTCCTTGGTCGTGAAGAAGGGCTCGAACAGCTTGGGCAGCACGTGCGGCGGAATGCCGCCGCCCGTGTCCTGCACGATCAGCACAGTGTAATCGGCAGCGGGCAGGACCTCGCTGCCGAGCTTGATCACCTCGGTCGCCTGCAGGCTGCGGGTGAGGAGCGAGATGCGCCCGGCACCCCCACCGCTGGACTGGATCGCGTCGCGCGCATTGACCGCGAGGTTCATGATGACCTGTCCGAGCTGCTGCGGATCGGCGCGGACCGGCCCGAGGTTGCGATCGTGCTGGACGTAGTAGGTGATCTTCTCGCCCAGCAGCCGCTTGATGAGCGGGCTCACCTCGCTCACCACGTCGGGCAGTTGCAGGATTTCCGGGCGGAGGGTCTGCTGGCGCGAGAAGGCGAGCAATTGCCGGGTCAGCGCGGCGGCGCGGTTCGAATTGGCACGGATCTGCTGGATGTCGTCGTAATCGCTGTCGCCCGGCGTGTGCCGCAACAGCATGAGGTCGCAGGTCCCGATGATCGCGGTCAGCACGTTGTTGAAATCATGCGCCACCCCGCCCGCGAGCTGGCCGACCGCCTGCATCTTGGTGGCCTGCGCGACCTGGCGCCTCAGCTGGTTCTCCTGCGTCGAATCGGCGAGGCTGATGAGCACCGACGCCTCGCCCAGCCCGCGCACGCCCGCAAGCCCCATCGAGACCGGTTCCTCGGGGCTGGAGACGAGCCGCACCGCCATGTCCCCGCTCGTCGCGGGGCCGCGCCCGTGGCGGCGCACCGCGTCGGACAAGGCCGCCTTGTCCTCGCGCACGACGAGGTCGGTCGGGAAGGACGGCAGCCCCCGCCCCTCGCGGTCGACCGACCGCAGGAACGCCTCGTTGCCGAACAGGAAGCGCCCGTCGCGATCGGTCATGGCGAGGCCGAGCGGAAGCTGCGAAAGCAGCGCGTCGAGCTGCGCCACGCCCGCCTGCATCGCCCCGTCCCAGCTGCTGCCGACCCCGACCCCGCTGTCGACCAGCAGCATCAGCGTGTCGCCCGCGACCGGCTCGCTCGCCGGCGCCTTGCCGGGCGGGGTGTCGGTGAGCGGCACGTCGATCAGCGTCTGCGGCGTCCCGCCCCGCCCCTCGCGCGCAAAGAAGATCCGCTCGCGCTCGTCCGAGCGCAGGAAGCCGACGAAGTCCTGGCCGACCAGCGTCGCGCTTTCATCGCCCGCCGCGCGCTCGGCAAAGCCCGCGCTGACCGAGCGCACCAGCCCGTCGGCCGAGACGACCGCGGCCTCGATCCCCGCACGGCTCAGCATCCGGCCGAACGGCCCGCCGAGGTCGAGGTCGACCAGCAAGGCGGCGCTCGCCGCCTCGATCCGGCGAAAGCGCCAAACGAGATGGTCCTCGCCCCGCCCCGCCCGCGTGACCGCGACCTGCCACGGCGCCTCGCTCCCGTCCGCCGCGATCGAGAGATCCTCGGCCGCCGCGTGTCCCTCGCGCCAGGCCTCGCGCGCGAGGCGGGTCAGCGCCTCGAGCGCGGGCCGCTCGGCCGGCAGGAGGGGCGGCGCGCTGTCCCCTCCGAAGGCGTCGATGAAGCCGCTGTTGGCGCAGACCAGCCGGTTCGCCCGGTCGGTGATCGCGACGGCCTCGCCGGCCTCGGCCCCCAGCCCCTCGATCGCGGCGGCGGTGACCGTCCAGTCGGACGCGGGGGGCACCTCGGCGGCGGGTTCGCGGCGCAGGCGCTCGAACGCGAGCGCCCCTGCGAGCAGGGCCGCAGTGCCGGCGGCATAGACGAGGGTCACGATGCCGTCGAAAGTGGCGAGGTAGACGACCGCGATGCTGAGTGCGAGCGCGGCGACCAGCACGGCGCCCGGCCCGAACGCGCCTTCATCCCTGCCGTCTGTCGCTTCGGCCGACCTCATCACCCCTCGCACGCCCTTGCCTCGCCCGTCAGTGGCATCGAGCCCCGGCCGGTACGACCGGGGCGCCCGTCAGGGAGCCTTCCTAGTTGGCGTTCAGCCTGCGGTCGAGACGCGCTTCCATCAGCGCGAGACGTTTTGCCCGCTTGCGCGCGACTATGACGCGCCAGATCGCGCTCGCCACGACATAGCCGAGTCCGGCCGATACGATCGCGAGGACGAGAAAGCCCACCACCGTCACCCCGGCCATCTGGGAGAAATCGACGAAGGCCTGCCACCAGGTGTTCTCGATCTGGCCGGTCGCATAGCCTGCGGTCGCGGCATCGATCCGGAGCATGAATGCGCCGATCCGATTGGCGATCACGATCCAGAAGGCCAGCGTGAAGGGATTGGTGACGAAGGTCACGAGCGCGGCGAGCGGCACGTTGGCGCGCGCGGGCAGCGCAAGGAAGGCGGCGAGGAAGATCTGGCCCAGCGGAATGATGAAGGCCGCGAACAGCCCGAGCGCCACCCCGCGCGGGACCGAGCGGCGGGTGAAGCGCCACAATTCGGGCGACAGGAAACGATGGGCGATCGGCGCCAGCCAGCGGTTCTTCGCCATCTGTTCGCGCGTCGGCATGTAGCGACGAATCGTGTCCGCAGCCCAGGTCTTCGAGCGGAAATTCGAGAAGAGATCGCGGATCATGAACAATCGCGGCCTTTGCGCCCGAAAAGCCGGGAAGGCAAGCGCTCCGCGTCGGGGTTCGGGTGCCGTGTCATCTCGGTCGATATGGGTACCGCGCGGCCCATGACCAGTGGGTGAACCGGACGTCCCGCAAAAGGGTGGCCGCGCGGCGCGCGCCCGGCGCGATCCCGGCGTTCAGCCGCGCTCACGCAGCAGGCGGGCCTTGTCGCGCTTCCAGTCGCGCTCCTTGATCGACTGGCGCTTGTCATGCGCCTGCTTGCCCTTGGCGAGCGCCAGTTCGACCTTCGCCCGGCCCTGCCCGTTGAAATAGATCGAGAGCGGGACCAGCGTCATGCCCTTGCGCTCCACCGCGCCGAACATGCGACCGATCTCGCGAGCGTGCAGCAGCAGCTTGCGCGGCCGGCGCGGTTCGTGGTTCTGGCGGTTGCCGTGGCTGTATTCGGGGATGTTCGAATTGACGAGCCAGACCTCTCCGTCCTTCACCTCGGCATAGCTTTCCGCGATCGACGCCTCGCCCGCGCGCAGCGCCTTGACCTCGGTCCCCTGGAGAGCAAGCCCGGCCTCGAACGTGTCCTCGATGGTGTAGTCGAACCGGGCGCGGCGATTCTCGGCGACGATCTTCTGCTTGTCGAAAGTCTTGGGTTTGGGACGGACCATGGTGGCGAGCGCCATAGGCCCTGCGCGCCGCTCTCGCAAATCCCGCGCGCACGGGTTGCGCCAAACGCGCTTGAAATTGCCCGAAAGTCTCGCATAGTCAGGCTGCTGCGGAATCTTGCCGTGGGTCGAACAGGGGGTTTCATGGGTCGTCGTCTCGCCGCATGGATCGGCGCGCTTGCGCTGTTCCTCGCCTTTTTCACTGTGCCCGCGCAGGCTGTCCCGGCATTGCCGCTGAGCGAATACGGCAACCTGCCCGAGGTCGAGTTCACCGCGATTTCGCCCTCGGGCGACCGGATCGCGCTCGTCGCCACGGTCAATGGCGAACGGATGCTGGTGGCGCTGCAAGACCAGTCCACGCCGATCCGCGCCGTCGCGGTCAATGACATGAAGATCCGCGGGGTCCGCTGGATCGGCGAGGAACGCCTGCTCATCATCACCAGCCAGACCGAGGACCTGCCGCTGGGCTTCACCACCGACAAGGCCGAATTCGAGATCGCGCGCGTGCTGCCGATCGTGGACGGACTGGAAGGCAACGTGATCTTCGGAGACATCCCGCGCTATCTCGATTCGATCGTCGGCAATTACGGCATCCGCCGGATCGACGGGCATTACTACGGCTTTTTCGGCGGGATGGAGCTTGCGCGAAGAGCGTCGGGGTCGCGCATCGGCTATGAATTCGACCACGGGCGCCCGCACCTCTTCAAGGTCAGCCTCGAGGATTTCAAGGTCGAGAAGATCAGCGCCGCCGCACGCGAAGGGTTCGACAAGGACTGGATCGTGGATGCGAACGGCGAGGTCGCCTACACGCTGGAGATCAGCGCCATGAGCGGCCAGTGGACGATCCGCAATGCCGGCGGCTCCGCGATCGCCGAAGGCCGGCAGGAACGCGGCGCGGTCGCGCTGGTCGGCCTCGGCTTCGACGGATCGAGCCTGATCTATGTCGAACAGGGGCAGGATCGCTCCCTCTGGTGGGAGATCGGCCAGGCGGGCGGCGAACCCCGGCCGTTCCTTTCCGAGACCGGGTTCGAGCGGCTGTTCTGGAACCCCGAAACCGGGCACCTGATGGGCTACACCCAGGGCGAGGGCGAAAGCGAGCGCCACGTCTTCGCCGACGAGACGCTGCAGGACAAGGCCGAGCGGGTGCGCGAAGCCTTCGCGCAGTTCGAGGCGACGATGTACGACTGGACCGCCGATCTGTCCGACGTGATCGTGCGCACCAGCGGCAACCTGGATTCGGGAACGGTCTATGCGGTCGATCTCGAAACGAACCGCGCCAACGCCATCGCCTATGAACGCCAGGCGATCGTGCCGGCCGCGGTCGGCGCGATATCGACCTTCGCCTATACCGCCGCCGACGGGCTGGAGATGGACGGAATTCTCACCCTGCCTCCGGGCCGAGAGGCGAAGGACCTGCCGCTGGTCCTGCTCCCGCATGGCGGGCCGGGGGCGGCGGACTATCCCGAATTCGACTGGTGGGCCCAGGCCTTCGCCTCGCGCGGCTATGCCGTGTTCCAGCCCAATTTCCGCGGCAGCACCCACCGCGACGCCGCCTTCCGCCGGGCCGGCTACGGCGAATGGGGACGCAAGATGCAGACCGACAAGTCGGACGGGCTCAAAGCGCTCGCCGAGGCGGGGATCGTCGATCCGGATCGCGCCTGCATCGTGGGCGCCTCCTATGGCGGCTATGCCGCGCTGGCGGGCGTGACGGTCCAGCAGGGCCTTTACAAATGCGCTGTCGCGGTCGCGCCGGTCAGCGACATTCGCGACATGTACATGGAGGATTACCGCGCCAGCGGGCGCGCGCGCACGACCCGGATCGCGCTGCGCGAACAACTGGGCGATCCGGGCCTGTGGAACGACGTCTCGCCGCTTCGCCTGGCGGACCGCGCGGATGCGCCGATCCTGCTGATCCATGGGCGCGACGACACGGTCGTGCCTTACACCCATTCGCTGCGGATGGCCGACAAGCTGAAGGATGCGGGCAAGCCGTTCGAATTCGTCACGCTCGATGGCGAGGATCACTGGCTGTCCCGGGCCGAAACGCGCCGGGCGATGCTCGAAGCGGCGGTCGCCTTCGTCGAGAAGCACAACCCGCCGCTTGCCGGCGGCTAGATCAGCCCGGCGAATTCGAGCGCTTCGTCGACGGCCCTGCGCGAGGCTTCGCTCGCCGGGACGAGCGGCAGGCGAACCTCGTCGGTGACATCCTCCATCACGCGGCTGAGCGCATATTTGACCGGCGCAGGGCTGGCATCGGAGAACATCGCGTAATGGAGCGGAAAGAGCCGGTCGTTGAGCTCGCGTGCCTTCGCCAGCTCGTTCGCCGCGATCGCATCGTGGAACTCGGCGCACAGTTTCGGCGCGACATTGGCGGTGACCGAGATCGCGCCGCTGCCGCCGGCCGCGCTGTGCGGCAGCCACAATTCGTCATTGCCCGACAATTGGCAGAAGTCGCGCCCGATCCCCATGCGGTGGTCGGCAACACGCGAGAGGTCGCCGCTCGCGTCCTTGATTGCGACGATCCGGTCGGGATAACGCCTGACCAGCTCGATCACCGTCTCGTCCTCGATGTCGGTGACGGTCCGCCCCGGCACGTTGTAGAGCACGATCGGCAGGTCGCTGTTCTCGGCGAGGAAGCTGAAATGGGCGATCAGCCCGGCCTGGCTCGGACGATTGTAATAGGGCGCGACGCACAGGCCCGCCGCCGCCCCCGCCTTCTTCGAGAAATTCATGTGGAGGAGCGCATTCCTCGTGTCGTTCGACCCGCAACCCGCAATCACCGGCACGCGGCCCGCGGCCTGTTCGACGCAGACCTCGATCACGCGGTGATGTTCCGCGTTCGAAAGGGTCGAGGCCTCGCCCGTGGTGCCGCAGGGGACGAGCGCGCTCGAGCCCTGATCGATCTGCCAGTCGACCAGCCGGCGAAAGGTCGCCTCGTCGAACGATCCGTCGCGGAAAGGAGTCACGAGAGCGGGAATTGAGCCGCTGAACATTGCAAATATCCTGTCACTCGAAGAAAAGCCGGAGCGAAAGCAGCGGGGTGCATCACCGGGATTCCCGGCTCCGCAATTCTTCCACCACTTCGGCGTTCAGGGCCTGATAAGGAGCCGCCCCCCATTATGTCCAGCATGGTCACACGAATGATGAAGCGGAAGCGCGCGCTCGCAGGGTTCCTCGCGGCGGGAACGGCGGCGGCGCTGGCAGGGCCGTTGCTCGCCCAGATCGCGGCCCCGCAGGACGCGGAGGACAGCCGCGCGAGCATGGTCGCCCGCCAGCCGGGCGAGATCGGCGCCGCGCTCGATCGCTGGGAAGCCTTGCTGTCGGACCGGACCTTCGGCTTTTCGGACTATGCCGGCTTCGTCATGAACTATCCCGAGTTCCCGCTTTCCGACACGCTGCGGGTGCGCGCGGAGAACACGCTCGATAAGGAGGCTCCCGCGCAGGCGGAAATCCTGCGCTATTTCGACCGCCAACCCCCGCTCACCAATGCGGGACGCGCGCGCTATGCGCTGGCGCTCGCCGGCGCGCAGCGGGCCGAGGCGTTCGACATCGCGCGCGAGGCCTGGCGCCAGGGCGTCATGAGCGATCCGGCCGAGCTTTACCTGCACAGCCTCTACCACGCCCGGCTTACCCCCGAAGACCACGCCGCGCGGATGGATGCGCTGCTCTGGCAGGGCGATGCCGATGCGGCGGCGCGGCAGATGACCCGCCTTGCCCCGGCGGACCGCGATCTCGCCATGGCCCGGCTCGCGCTACTCCGCGGGACGCTGCCCGAGGAAGCGGGCGTTTCCGTCCCGGCCGAGGCGATGCGCGATCCGGGCTATGTCTTCGCGCTGGCGAACCACCTGCGCCGCACGGGGCGGACGGCCGACGCCGTGCAATTGCTCGCCTCGCGCCCCGATTTCGCCCGCCCCGCGCAGGACGGCGCGGCGATGGTCGGCCTGATGCTCGCGCTGGCCGAGGCGGGCGGGCCGAGCAATGCCGTGCGCATCGCGGGCAAGGTCGACGACGTCTTCACCGAGAACCGCGACATTTCCGCTGGCTCCTTCCTGCTGCGCGATCGCTACACCGATCTCATGTGGCTGGGCGGGACCTCCGCCCTTTGGAGCCTCGGCGACGGGGCGCAGGCTGCGCCGCTGTTCCAGCGCTACGGCGAAGGCGCGCGCTCGCCGCTCACCCGGAGCAAGGGTTTCTACTGGGCCGGCCGCGCCGCGCGGGCTGCGGGCATGGAGGAGGATGCCGCCCGCTATTTCGAAATGGCGGCCGAACACCCTGAATATTACTACGGCCAGCTGGCGATCGGCGCATTGGGCCGCGAAATGCCGACGTTCGCGCCGCTTCCCGCGCCAGCGGTCGACCCGGCCACGCGCGCCGAATTCGAGCAGCGCCCGCTGGTCCGCGCGATCCGCGCGATTGCCTCGGACCGGCGCGACTGGCGGACCGAGCGGCGCTTCTTCGAGGCGCTGGGCGACAGCGCGACGAGCCCCCAGGACATGGCGCTGGTCGCGAGCCTCGCGCAAGAGACTGGGCTCGACGAAATGGCCGTCGTGCTCGGCATGAAGGCGGGCGAGAACGGCCTTCCCGGGTTCGAGCGGATCGGCTTTCCGGTGGTCGAGACCCCGGCCGTGGGCGACTGGACCATGGTCCATGCGATCAGCCGGCAGGAAAGCGAATTCGACCGCACCCGCGTTTCCCACGCGGGCGCGCGCGGCGTCATGCAGCTCATGCCCGGCACCGCGCGCGAACAGGCGGGCAAGCTTGGCGTGCAGTACATGTCGGCGAACCTGATCGGCGATCCGGCCTACAACATCCGCCTCGGCGATGCCTATTTCGCGCGGATGATGGATTATTACGGCGGTGCCTATCCGCTCGCGATCGGGGCCTATAATGCCGGGCCGGGCCGGGTGAACCAGTGGCTGCGGATGAACGGCGACCCGCGCAACGGCGAGATCGACTGGGTGACCTGGGTCGAGAAGATCCCGTCCAATTTCGAGACCCGCTATTACATCATGCGCGTGCTCGGCAATGCGGTGAGCTACAGCCACATGTATCCGGAAAGGGCCGGGCTGCCGCGCACGATCGACAGCTTCCTCCGGTAAGGGCCGCCTCGCCATGTCCTCCCGCCAGGGGCCGCCGATCACGCCCGCGGGCTATGCCGCGCTCAAGGCGCGCTACGATCACCTGCTCGGCACCGAGCGGCCGGCAATCGTCGAAATCGTCAGCTGGGCGGCCGGAAACGGCGACCGTTCGGAAAACGGCGACTATCTCTACGGGCGCAAGCGGATGCGCGAGATCGACCGCGAACTCGCCCGTCTCGCGCGGCGGATGAAGGCGGTGCGGGTGGTCGATCCCTCGCAGCAGCGCGATCCGAACCGGGTCTTCTTCGGCGCGCGGGTCGAGCTCGCCGACGAGGACGACGCGCGCAGGACCGTGACCATCGTCGGCGACGACGAACAGGACGCGGGTGCGGGGCGGATCGGGTGGAGCTCTCCCCTCGCCCGCGCGCTGCGCGGTGCCGCGGTCGGGGACGTCAGGACCGTGCGCCTGCCGACGGGCGAAAAGGAATGGGAAGTGATGGGCATAGCCTATGACTAGGCCCGCGCTCTGCCTCGCCGCGCTCGCCTTCCTCGCGCTTCCCCTAGCGGCCCAGTCGGGCGGGCGGGAAAGCCTTGGCGTCTATGCGAACTGGGCGGCGTTCCGCGATGCCGGCCCGCCGCGCTGCTATGCCATCGCAAGGCCGCGCGGGACCAACCGGGAGGCCGCCTTCGCCAGCATCGCGACCTGGCCCGAGCGCCGCGTCCGCTCGCAGCTCCACATGCGCCTCGCCCGCCCCGCCGCCGAGGGCAGCACGCCCGTCCTGCGGATCGGCTCGCGCCGCTTCGAACTCGTCGCGAGCGGGCGCGATGCCTGGGCGAAGGACGCCGCGATGGACGCCGCGATCGTCGCTGCGCTGCGCTCCGCCACCAGCCTCAGCGTGACCGCGCGCGGTGCCGCGGGCGGCCGCTTCACCAGCCGCTACGACCTCGACGGTGTCGCGACCGCGATGGACGCCGCGGTCGTCGGCTGCGCCGACCTGCGCTGACACGAAAAGGGGCCGGACGCAGCGCGTCCGGCCCCCTCGCTTACTGCCGGAAGGATCAGAAGCGCAGACCGACGCCGGCCATTACCTGGTGCCGATCGAGATCGATCCCGCCGAGATCGACATCGGGGATCGTGTCGTCCTCGAAATCCAGTTCGGCCTCGCTGTAGTTCGAATAGCGATATTCGAGCTTGGCGAAGGTGTTCGTGGCAAAGCGGTACTCCGCCCCCGCCCCCAGGCGATATCCATCGGCGTCGATCTTCTCGGCGTAATCCTCGCCGTCGAAAGTGCCCTCGCGGTTGTAGCGGGCATTGGTGTAGCCGCCCTTGGCATAGACGAGCAGCCCGGGCGAGGCGACGACCCCGGCGCGCGCGCCGAGATAGATGTCGCGCCCCGTATCGACCTGGCCGAGCCCGATGTCCTCGAAATTGCCGTCGTCGAACCCGGTATCGGCCGTTGAATCGGTCAGTTCCGCCTCGACGCCGACGACAATGCCGCCGAAATCATAGTCGTATCCCGCGCCCACGCCGTAGACGAGGCCCTCGATCGACTCGTCGTTGTCTTCGTTGAGGTCGTCATCGACCGTGTCGCCCGCCTTGCTCGCATCGAAGCCGGCAAGCGCTTCGAGCCGGAAGCCGGTGAAGTCGTCCTCCTCCTGCGCCATGGCGGGAGAGGAGACGGCGAAGGCCGATCCTGCAAGGAGGAATAGGGTGAGTTTTTTCATCTGCTTTCTCCGTCTTTCGTTGCACGGCGCCGTGGCCGTGTCGGACGGGGAACGGGTCGGTTTTTCCTTTTGTTTCATTAACATGGCGCAACAAGACGGTGTTGCGGAATGGCCACGAAACCCTCGCCGGGCCGTGATCTGCGTGCGCCGGAACGCAGCTTTCGAAATTCATCGACGAGGCGACGGGCACGGGCGGCGATTCGGGGAACCGCCGCGCGCCTCCTGCCTCGCGCGTGCGGGCTTTGCTTTGTTCGGGCCGAGCGACTATATGCCCGCGCGATCATGCCAGACACGAGCCTCATGACCATTCCCGGGCAGGTCGACCCGGTTCCCGTCGCGCGCGACATCACGCCGCGCGCGGACGGGCGCGTCGACCTCATCGGCCTGCCCAAGGCGCGGATCCGCGAATTGTTCGAGGAAGCGGGGCTCGACGCGAAGGCGGCAAAGCTGCGGGCCAAACAGGTGTTCCACTGGCTTTACCACCGCGGCGTCACCGCTTTCGAGGCGATGACCGACATCGCCAAGACCATGCGCCCGTGGCTCGCCGAACGGTTCGTGATCGGACGGCCCGAAGTGGTCGAGGCGCAGCACAGCGCGGACGGCACGCGCAAGTGGCTGCTGCGGACCAGCGACGGCCACGATTTCGAGATGGTCTTCATCCCCGACGAAACCCGCGGGACGCTATGCGTGTCGAGCCAGGTCGGCTGCACCTTGAACTGCACCTTCTGCCACACCGGCACGATGCGGCTGGTGCGCAATCTCACCCCGGGCGAGATCGTCGGCCAGGTCATGCTCGCGCGCGATGCGCTGGGCGAATGGCCGCGCGGGACGATGGCGGGGCTCGACGAGGTCGAGGAAGATCGGGGCCACTACACCGCCGACGGGCGCCTGCTCACCAATATCGTGATGATGGGCATGGGCGAACCGCTCTACAATTTCGACCATGTCCGCGATGCGCTGAACCTGGTGATGGATGGTGACGGGCTGGCCCTGTCGAAGCGGCGCATCACGCTGTCGACCAGCGGCGTCGTCCCGATGATGGAACGCTGCGGCAAGGAGATCGGCGTGAACCTCGCCGTGAGCCTCCACGCGGTCCGCAAGGAGGTGCGCGACGAGATCGTGCCGCTCAACCGCAAATACGGGATCGAGGACCTGCTGCAGGCCTGCGCCGACTATCCCGGCGCCTCGAACGCGCGGCGCATCACCTTCGAATACGTAATGCTCAAGGACAGGAACGACAGCGACGAGGACGCGCGCGAACTCGTCCGGCTGCTGCGCGCATACGATTTGCCCGCCAAGGTCAATCTGATCCCCTTCAATCCCTGGCCGGGCGCCGGCTACGAATGCTCGACCCCCGAACGCATCCGCGCCTTTTCCGACATCGTGTTCGAGGGCGGGATCAGCGCCCCCGTCCGCACCCCGCGCGGGCGCGACATCGACGCGGCCTGCGGCCAGCTGCGCACCGCGGCCGAGAAGAAGAGCCGCGCCGAGCGCGACCGCGAGGCTGCCGCCGCAGCCGCCGCCGCGGTTCCCTGACGCACGCCCGGACGCACGCGCCGCACGGCCCGTCCGGACCGGTTCCCGCCGGAACCACATAGGTTGCGGTTTTCGCCGCCGAAACAGCGCTTCAAGCGATTCTCCTGGTCCCCTCGCGCAGTCCCGCGCGAGGGTCGCACAACCAGGAAGGAGGCGCGAAACATGGCGGAAATTCCCGTAGAGAAGAAATCGTCCGGCAAGGGCTGGCTCTGGCTGCTGCTGGTGCTGCTCGTCGTCCTGGCCATCGCATGGTGGCTTCTGGCGGAAGCGAACGAGCCCGAGAACAACGATCCGGTCGCGGTCGAGGAGACCGAGCCCACGACGACCGGCGCAATGACGCTGAGCGCGGTCCTCACCGATCCTTCCGCCTATTACGGGCGCGAAGGCTTCGACGACACGGTCACGGTCGCAGGTCCGCTCACCGACAGGGGCTTCTGGATCGAAAGCGGGGGCAACCGGATGTTCGCCATCGTGATCGACGAGCCGCGCGAGCAGCCGATCGACATCAATGTCGGCGCGACGCTCGACATCTCGGACGGCACGATCCGCAACCCGGACGACATCGAGAATCTCCCCGGCGACGCGCTCGACGAAGACACGATCGCGGCGATGAAGGGCGAGGAGGTTGTCCTCGTCGTGGACGAGGACGACATCGCCATCAGCGAAACCGCATGAACGCGCGGCGACAAGGAGAGACGCCCATGAACACCGACGATTATGTCGATCTCGCCGATCTCGACGACTACCGGCTCGAGAACAGCGACCAGGACCTGCGCGGCCACGGGCTCTACAGCACGGACGGAACCCGGCTCGGCACGATCCGGCGGATGCTGGTCGATCCCGAGCGCGAGCATGTCGCGGCGCTCGTGCTCGACGACGGGCGCGGCGTGCCGGTGAGCGAGATCGAGATCCGCCGGGGCGAGGCCTATATCGATCCGGTCGAGGAAAGCCGCTGGTTCCGCACCCGGGACACACGGCGCGACGTCGAACGCGGGCCGGTCCCGGTGCGGCGGCGCGACCATCCGCGCGGGCCGGTCTGACGGGACGCGTCAGCCGCCGGTCCCGGTAACCCACAAGACGACCTGCCCCACCACCGCGAGGGCGCAGGTGATCAGCCCGAGGACGGGCACGATCTTCCACATGTTCGGCACGTCCTCGGGCTGGCTTTCGCGCTTCATCCGCCACAGCGCCGCGTTGACCGCGGCAAAGACGATGAGGATCGCAAGGCTCGTCCCGCTTGCCAGCGTCCCCAGCGGCACGAACAGCGCAAGCACGAGGATCGCCGCGAGCGAGGCCACCGTCGCGGCGATCGGGGTGTGCGTGGTGTCGTTCACCCGGCCGAATATCCCGGGCGTCGCCAGCAGGTCGTCCCGGGCCATGTCCATCAGCATCCGCGCCGCCGCGATCACCTGCGTAAGTGCGCCGTTCACGATCACGAACAGGCTCGAGATGGCGAGCGGCAGGGCGGGAAACCCGGAATCCTCGGTCGCGGCATAGACCAGGGGCGCGTCGGCCGAAGCGAGGGCGTCGATGTCGCTCCGCCCGGCGAGCGCGGCGGCAATGGCGAGGTAGAAGAAGAACACGATCAGCAGCACCAGCCACATGGCGAGCGGGAGCGTCTTCTTGACGTCCTTCACCTCCTCCGCGGTCTGGGCGACGTCGCCGAACCCGATGAAGGAATAGATCGCGAGGAACGCGCCCGCCATGATCGCGCTGACCGCCCCGGCGTCGCCGAGTTCGCCCCCCTCGACCAGCCTGTCCGGCCAGCCGGTCAGGCTGTCGCGCAGGAGCCAGAGCACGACCAGCAGCGTTGCAAGGCCGACGGCCGTGGTGACCGACATGAACCACGCGCTCTGCTTCATGCCCGCGATCGAGATTGCACCCAGCAGCACGACGAGGCTGCTCGTCGCGGCCCAGTGCGGTACGTCGAGAAAGCTGTTCAGGTAGGACACGAAACCGGTCGTGATGGTCGCGCCCGACACGATGTTGGCGATGATCATGATCCAGCCGATCACGCCTGCGAAATTGTCCGAGCCGAAGCCTTCGCGGATGTAGTCGACCGCCCCGCCCGCGCTCGGCACGCGTGCGGCGATCTCGGCAAAGCTCAAGGCGGTGAAGGCGGCGACAACCCCGGCGCTCGCATAGGCGAGCGGGGCCAATGTACCCGCCCTGCCCATGACCTCGCCGATGACGACGAAGATGCCAGCGCCCAGAATCGTGCCCGTCCCGTAGAGGATCAGGCTGGTCAGACCCATCGAACGCTTGAGTGGCATGGTTCTCCTTCGCTGTCGCCTCGTCCAACCAAGCCGCGAGGCGCGAGGGCGTTCCATGGCGCGACCGTCTCGTCGCCGACAGGGCGATTTCCAGCGGAAAGGCCGCTTCGGACACGCGATTGTTCAGCTGGCGTTCGTCTTGCATGAACAAAATTGACCTCGTCCGCATCACCGGACAGGAAAGGATCGGGTCATGAAGACGATTGCACTGCTCGCCGCCGCCGGATCGTTGGCCGCTGCCGCCGCCGCCACCCCTGCCGCCGCGCTCGACGTCGCGCCCCCCGCCCCGCAGGCCGCTGCCCTTGCCGGCTTCGGCAGCGGGATCGAGGCGCCCGCCGGTTTCGAGCGCGATCCGCCACCCCATGCCCGCTCCTGGGGCCGCCGCGACCGCGGCTGGGGCGAACGCTGGGACGACGACCGCTGGGACGATGACGACGACTGGCGCGAGCGCCGCCGCTGGCGTGACCGGGACCGCTGGAACGATCGGCGCTGGAACGATCGCCGCTGGGACGACCGGCGCTGGGAGGGCCGCAGGCTCGGTCGGCGCGACCGGATCTGGCGCGGGCGCGACGGCCGCTTCCACTGCCGCCGCGACGACGGCACCACCGGCCTCGTGATCGGCGCGGGCGTCGGCGCGCTGCTCGGGCGCGAGATCGACCGCGGCGACGTGCGCTGCCGCTGACGGACGCACCGCTGCGAAAGGAGGGCCGCCGGGCGACGCGTCCGGCGGCCCTTTCATTGCGAGTTGCCGCGGCGCGGGGGCGCTGATAGGGCTCGTTCCGATGCTGCTCAGGGCGCACCAGATGGAAGGACCGCGATGACCCGCCCCGCGATCCTCGTCACCGGCGGCGCGACCCGGATCGGGGCGGCCCTCGTCACCGGTTTCGCAAGGGCGGGCTGGCACGCTTTGATCCATTACAACAGTTCGGGCGACGCCGCAGAGGAACTCGCCCGGTCCTTGCCCTCGGCCGAGACGGTGCGCTGCGACCTCGCCGATGACGAGGCGGCGCGCGCGATGATCGAAGACCTGGCCGCGCGGCTCCCCGACTGGCGCTGTCTCGTCAATTCGGCCGCGCTGTTCGAATATGACGGTGTCACCGATTGCGACCGCGAAACGTATCACCGTGCGATGCAGGTCAACGCCCTTTCCCCCGCGCGGATGGCGCAGGCCTTCCTCGCCCACGCGCGCAGCGGCGCGGGGCGCGTCGTGATCCAGGTGACCGACATGAAGATCGCCAATCCCAACCCGGATTTCTTCAGCTACACCATGTCGAAACACGCGCTCGCCGCGACGATCGCGATGCTGGCGAAGGGCGCGATGCTGGCGAAGGGCGCGGCGCGGACCGAGGATCGGATCTACGGCCTCGCGCCGGGCGCGATCCTCGCCAGCCACGACCAGCGCGAGGAGGAGACCGAGGTGTCGCACCGCCTGAACCTGCTCGGCCGCAAGACCGGCGTGGAGGAGATCGTCGCCGCCGCGCGCTTCCTCGCCACCCGCGCGATGCGCAGCGGATCGTCGATCTTCGTCGATTCCGGGCAGCACCTGCTCGACCAGGACCGCGACGTGATCTGGCTCGCGCGCGAGAAGGTTTCGAAGGGCATGGCATGAAGCACGCGCTCTCGACCCGGTTGTGGCACTGGATCAACGCGGTGGCGGTGGTGGTGCTGTTCATGTCGGGCCTGACGATCTCGAACGCGCACCGGCGGCTCTACTGGGGCAAGGCCGGCTGGGCGCCGGAAGAAGCCTGGCTCGAGGTGATGCGTTTTCCGGGCTGGGCGACGCTGCCGATGTTCCGCTACGATCTCGCCGAGGCGCGCGACTGGCACAACACCGCGGCATGGGTGTTCGCCCTCGGCCTCCTCGCCTACTGGATCGTCATCCTCTTCAACGGCCATTTCCGCAGCGACATAGCCGCCGGCCCGCGCGCCTATCGCCCCTTTGCGATATGGGCAACGATCAGGGGCTACCTGACGGGCGCGAGCCGCCGCGCGGAGAAAACCGACTACAACCCGCTCCAGCGGATCGCATATGCCTTCGTGCTCGGCGTGTTCCTGCCCGGCATGGTGCTGACGGGCCTCGCGATCAGCCCGGGGATCGAGCCCGCCGCACCCTGGCTGGTCGAGGCCTTCGGCGGGCGACAGAGCGCGCGGAGCCTGCATTTCATCTTCGCCTTCGCCCTGCTCGGCTTTTTCATCGTCCATGTTGCCATGGTCTTCGTCGCCGGGCCGGTGAGGACCCTGTCGGGAATGCTCATCCCGAGTTTCCGCAAGGAGAAAGCCCATGGCTGAGATCGGACGCCGCCACCTGCTCGCAGGCCTCGCCGCGCTCGGCGCGGGGGCCTGTTCGCGCGTGGGCGAGAGCGAGAACGCCGGTTCGATCTTCGATGCCGCCGAAAGCTGGCACCGCGAAGCCCACCGGATTCTCGCCGGGCGCGAACGGCTCGCGCCCGAGTTCGAGCCTTCCGACATCTCGCCGAACTTCCGCGGCAATGGGTCGCTGACCGTCGACACGCCCGAATACCGCGAGGAACTGGCGAACGGCTTTCCCAACTGGCGGCTGGAAGTCACGGGCCTCGTCGCCAAGCCGCTCAGCCTCTCGCTCGAAACGCTGCGCGCCCTTCCGCAGCGGGTGCAGATCACCCGGCACGACTGCGTCGAGGGCTGGAGCGCGATCGGCGAATGGACCGGCCCGCAGCTTTCGACCATCCTCGATGCCGCCCGCGTCCTGCCCGAGGCCAATTTCATCGTCCTGCGCTGCGCCGATACGCTCTATGGTCGCCGCTATTACGAGAGCGTCGACATGGTCGATGCCTATCACCCGCAGACGATCATCGCCCACCGGCTGAACGGCGAGAACCTGCCCGAGAAGAACGGCGCGCCCTTGAGGATGCGGATCGAGCGGCAGCTGGGCTACAAGCACGCGAAATACCTCACGGGGATCGAAGCGGTCGCCAGCCTCGATGCCATCGGCGAGGGCAAGGGCGGTTTCTGGGAGGATATCGCCGATTACCAGTGGTATGCGGGGATCTGATGCCGCGATATTGACACCGCCGAAAGCGCGTCCATCTTGGCGCGCCAGGCCGAAAGCGCGTCCATCTTGGCGCGCCAGGCGTCGCCGGATCGTCCCGGCGAACAGGGAGCAGGCATGAGCAAGGCGCTTCTCGACCGTTTCCTCACCCGCGCCGTCGAACGCGGGCGGCTCGGCGTGGTCTTCGCCGATGGCGAGGCGCGGGTCTATGGCGAGCAGGCCGAAGGCTTTCCCGACATCGTGATCCGCTTCACCGACGACGCCGTGCCGCGCGACATCGTGTTCGACCCGCGGCTGGGCGCGGCGGAGGCTTTCATGGACAGGCGGCTCGTGATCGAGGAAGGCGACGTCATGGGTCTCGTCGGTCTGCTTCGCATGAACGGGCGGTGGGAGCGCGGCGGCGACCGGCTGCGCCCGAGCCTGCCCAAGCGGCTCGTCAACACGGCGGCAGTCGCGCTCGACCGGTTCAACGACGCGGTGCGCGCCCAGCGCAATGTCGCGCATCATTACGACATCGGCAACGCGCTCTACGCCCTGATGCTCGACCCGGAGCATTTCCAGTATTCCTGCGCCTACTGGAACGAGGATCATTTCGGGCCGGGAATGACGCTGGGGCAGGCGCAGGAGGCGAAGCTCGCGCACATCGCGGCGAAGCTCGCGATCCGGCCCGGGCAGAAGGTGCTCGACATCGGCTGCGGCTGGGGCGGGATGGCGATCTACCTGGCCCGGAAATACGATGTCGAGGTGACCGGCATCACCCTTTCGTCCGAACAGGCCGCGCTTGCGCGCAAGCGGATCGCCGACGCGGGCGTCGCGGGGCAGGTGACGATCGAGCTGGTCGACTACCGCGATTTCGCGGCCTCCGGACAGACCTTCGACCGGATCGTTTCGGTCGGGATGTTCGAGCATGTCGGCCAGGCGCAGTTCGACACCTTCTTCGAATGCTGCGCGCGGATGCTCGATCCGATGGGCGTCATGCTGATCCACACGATCGGGCGGATGGGATCGCCCGGCGCGACCGATGCCTTCACGCGCAAGTACATCTTCCCCGGCGGTTACATCCCCGCCCTCTCCGAAACCGTCGCCGCGTCCGAGAAATTCCGCCTGATCGCCGCCGATGTCGAGGCGCTGCGGGTCCACTACGCCAGGACCATCCGCCAGTGGTACGCGAACTGCATGGCCAACAGGGACGCGATCGTCGCGCTCCACGACGAGCGGTTCTTCCGGATGTGGACCTTCTACCTCGCGGGCGCCGCCACCGTGTTCGAACACGGCAGCATGTGCAATTACCAGATCCAGTACATCCGCGACCGCCGCGCCCTCCCCCTGACCCGCGACTGGATCGCGCAGGAGGAGAAGCGGCTGCTCGCCCCGGCGGGCTGACACGCGGCGCGCTTCGCCGGGCCCGCGTGGACATGGTCCATGAACCGGCATCGTCGCAGCGGATGCGGACCCAGATGCGGGCAGCATCGGATCATGACGGCAGACGCCGAACCCCGGGGGCGATTGCCTATCGCCGCCCCCGCTGATACGGGCGCTCGATCTTCTCGCGGGCCACGGCCCGCCACGCATCCGGGACATGAGAATGAGCGACATCAAACGCGTCGTCCTCGCCTATTCGGGCGGCCTCGACACTTCCGTCATCGCCAAGTGGCTGAGCGTCGAACGCGGACTCGAGGTCGTCACCTTCACCGCCGACCTCGGCCAGGGCGAGGAGATCGAACCCGCGCGCGACAAGGCCCGCGCCATGGGCATTCCTGACGAGCACATCTTCATCGAGGACCTGCGCGAGGAATTCGTGCGCGATTTCGTCTTCCCGATGATGCGCGCCAATGCCCGCTACGAAGGCGACTACCTGCTCGGCACCTCGATCGCGCGCCCGCTCATTTCCAAGCGCCTGATCGAGATCGCGCGCGAAACCGGGGCCGACGCGATCGCCCACGGCGCGACCGGCAAGGGCAACGACCAGGTGCGTTTCGAATTGTCGGCCTATGCGCTCGACCCGAACATCAAGGTCATCGCCCCGTGGCGCGAATGGGACCTGACCAGCCGCACCGCGCTCATCGCCTGGGCGGAGGCGCACCAGATCAAGGTCCCGACCGACAAGCGCGGCGAAAGCCCGTTTTCGACCGATGCGAACCTCCTCCACACCTCGTCCGAAGGCAAGGTGCTCGAGGACCCGTGGGAGGAGACGCCCGATTACGTCTATTCGCGCACCGACGACCCGGAGGACGCGCCAGACAGCCCCGAATATATCGAAATCGGCTTCGAGCGCGGCGACGGGATGTCGCTCAACGACGAGGCGATGTCGCCCGCGGCCCTGCTCGCGGCGTTGAACGACCTCGGCCGCAAGCACGGCATCGGCCGGCTCGACCTCGTCGAAAACCGCTTCGTCGGCATGAAATCGCGCGGGATGTACGAGACGCCGGGCGGCGAGATCTACGCCCGCGCGCATCGGGGGATCGAACAGATCACGCTCGATCGCGGCGCCGCGCATCTCAAGGACGAGCTGATGCCGAAATACGCCGAGCTCGTCTACAACGGGTTCTGGTTCAGCCCGGAGCGCGCGATGCTGCAGGCCGCGATCGACCTTTCCCAGGAGAAGGTCACCGGCACGGTGCGGCTCAAGCTCTACAAGGGCCTCGCGAGCGTGGTCGGGCGCAAGTCGCCCCATTCGCTCTATTCAGAGGCGCACGTGACCTTCGAGGACGATGCCGGGGCCTATGACCAGAAGGACGCGGAAGGCTTCATCAAGCTGAACGCGCTGCGCCTGCGCCTTCTCGCTCAGCGGGACCGCTGAACGGGCGAGTCGGCGCAGGGCGGGGCGCGATCCGCGCAAGATCCGAAAGGCGCGGCTTTATCGATCTTGCCCGAAATCCCGCGTGGTCGGCCCAGGAATGCCGAATGCGCGCCGGGAAATGCGACGGACGGTTGAGTTGTCCACCGCTCTCCACAGCTAAACCGGGGAAAAGTGGATAAGTCGGGCTTGCGCCGCTTGCCCGAATGGACGTGGAGGCGCAATCTCAAGCTGTCTTCGGAACGGGAAACGGCGGAAGAACGAGGCGTCAAAGCCTTGAAATCCCAAATTTTTCCCGACCAAAGATCGCGTCGGCGACTGTCCGCGCGCTGTCTGAGAGATGGAATGCAGGAAGCCTCGGCCGAATGCAAGCCGTCTTGTCCGAGGATGGCGCGACGCAAAGTCGGCGTGAAGGCCGCGATCCCGGCCGGCAAGGTGAAGCACGAAGGGTCCTCGGACCCGGACCTGGCCCGCCCTTGCCAGCCGCACGGGATCACGGTCTCGGCCCGGCAGGCAGCCGGTCGGCCATGCGAAGGACCCTCACGGGACCGGCGCAGGCCGGACGGAAAGGCCACCAGGCCGGATGCCGGCGCGAGCGCCGGTGAGGAAGCCCTCGGGCTTGGCCGCGCCTCCGGGCGAGGCCGCCGAGGGCCAAGACATCGGGCGCCAAGCGCGCTGTCTGGAACGAGCGAGGACGACGGTCCGCCGGAATTCTCGCCCGCAGAAGAGAGCGACCACGCGCCGGTGAGAGTGGGGTCGGCAGTAATGCCGGCCCCATTTGCATGACCCCTCCCCTTCCCAGCCCGCCGGAGAATCCGCGCCGCCCCGGATGCCGTCGGGGCGCATTGCGGCTTGTTTGCGGCGCGGAACACGGCAGACGGCTCCTGCCGCGCGACATCCTGAGCCGCCCGGATTGCCTTTGTCCATTGCGCCGCGATAAACCGCCCGGCCATGGGGAAGTTCCATCCGACATCGGCAGTCCGCTCCCGCGCCGCCTCCCGGTGCCTCGCGCTCGGCCTCGTGCTTGCCGCAGCCGCGCTCGGCACGGGTCCCGCTGCGGCGCAGGATCGCCTGGTCGCCGACGACAGGCGCGAACTCGCCGCCAGCGCCGCACCGCCGGGCCAGAACGCCAGCCCCGCCGGCGAAGCCCCTTCCGACAGCGCCGCCCTCGCCTCCGCCCCAGCCCCGTCCCGCCAGCCGCGCGACGCGCGCACCGCCGGCACCGCGCCCGCCTCCTTCGCCGCCGCCTTCTCGACTCTCGCCGAGGCGCCGCGCCCCGACCTCGCCGTGCCCGAAAGCGCGGTCGACATCGATGCGATCGAGCCCGCGATCGAGATTCCCGCCTTCCGCAGCCTCGGCAGCGGCACCGCCTCCTATTACGGGCGGCGTTTCCACGGGCGGCGCACCGCCAATGGCGAGCGGTTCGACATGAACGCGCTCACCGCCGCGCACCGCACCCTGCCCTTCGGCAGCCTGGTGCGCGTCACCAATCCTTCGAACGGGCGGAGCGTCACGGTGCGGATCAACGACCGCGGGCCGTTCAGCCGGGGCCGGGTGATCGACGTCAGCCGCGCCGCCGCCGAGGAGCTCGGCCTGATCCGCCGCGGCCACGCCCCGGTGGAACTCGAACTGCTCGAATAGCCCCCCGGACCGGGCTTTCGTGAAGGTTACAAAGTTTACACCCTGTCACCTTTTCTTCCCGGCCCTTTTTCCCTGCAAATCAAAGCCTTGTCCGCATTTTCGCAGCGCGGACGAACACCGGGGCGGCGCGCGAAACCGCGCCCCCGTGCCGCCCGGAGCGTCCGAAGCCCCTTCCCGCGGCATCGCGTGAAGGCATCGGCGCGCCTTCAGGGCGCCGCGCGCAAACCGGCCCGTGCCCGCACCGCGCGCGCATAGCCCGTCCGGCGCGTGTAGGACAGCGTCCCGCGCCCCGCGCGGTCAGGGCGCCATCATCGGCACGAGCTGCCCGCGGATCGCGCCGTCGGGATAGGGTTCGTTGTGGACGTTGACGTAGAAGCCCGCGGGATCGCCCAGGATTTCCTGCGCGAGCGTGCCCTCGATCATGGTGCAGCCCTCGGCGGTTTCGCCGGACTGCGGGGCTTCGAGGGGGACGACGGGCGGACCGTTCTCGCCCGCCCCGCCGCGATGGATGTGCGCGGCGGTGGCCGGTTCGATGCCGGTGGCGAAGAGCTCGTAGCAGAGCTCGCC
>OFET01000142.1_pt1 | contig 94253 bp, 80 predicted proteins | sample 1521211 | NCBI WGS metagenome assembly OFET01 (sample SAMN03766358, study PRJEB24113) | microbial mat metagenome | isolation source: enrichment culture HLUCC-A from microbial mat sample contains cyanobacterium... | reverse complement strand
TTCTTATTCAGATGCTTACACGGCTATGTCGGCATAATCCTAGCATCGGCATAAAAAGCGCAATAGTCCATCAGCGCTTGCCAGCTCCCGATCACCGGGTTCTGGCTGAGGTAACGGCCGAGGATATCGCGGGCCTCGAGAATGACGGTTTCTTCTTGGGGGGTCATGGGCGTCTCGCTGAAATGCGCACACCGAAGCCCCCTGCCCTTTCGGGGCAAAGCCAGCGGCGTGCATGTTGAGAAAAAGGCTACAGCGACCGCCCCGGTGTCGGGCGATCGCTGCGTGGGGGCTCTGTCAGCCGACCCGGTCGAGGAGCTTCTTCGCGCGCCCTTCCATTTCGAGGCGCGCATCCTGCTGGGTCTTGTCGCGCGCAAGCCGCGTGATGCCCTGCACGAAGTCGAAGATGCTCTCGGGCGGGCGGCCCTCTTCCATCAGCACCTTCTCGATGATCTTGCCGGACTCCGCCTTCGAGAAGCCCCGCTTGCGCAGGAAATCCGCGCGATCCTCATCGCTGCGCGCCACGATCTGCTGCCGCGCGGCCTTGATGCCGTTCACGAAGCCCTGCGGCGAGGAATTGGCGAAGCGCGTCAGCGCCGGGGCCGCCTCATGGGCAAAGCGGGAGGCGGCGTATTTCGAATGCCGGATGCGGATCTCCTGAAAATCCTCGACCCCCCACAGATTCCTGTTTTGACACACCGCCCGCAGGTAGAAGCTCGCCATGCCGAGGGTTTTTGCGCCCACCTCCGAATTCCAGCAGTAGAAGCCCCGGAAGTAGAGATCGGGGGAGCCGTCCGGCAGCTTGCCCGCCTCGATCGGGTTGCGATCATCGACCAGGAACAGGAAGACGTCGCGGTCCGAGGCATAGAGCGTGGTCGTGTCGCGGCTGATCTCGACATCGGGGTTGTAGACCCCGGTCGACCAGTCCAGCACGCCCGGCACCTTCCAGCGCGTGTCACCGGTGCCATTGCCCGCGATGCGCTGCACCGCCTCGACCAGCTCGTGGTCATGGATGCGGCCATAATCGGGGCCGGTCACGGCGCGCAACTCCGTGCGGCCATCTTCGGTCTCAAAGGTCTTGACCTGCTCAGCGCGGTGGTTGGTCAGGCCATATTGCAGGTTGATCCCCGCCAGCGGCGCGGGCAACTGCCGCAGATAGGAGGCCGGCGCGCCGACAATGCTGGCAAGCTGGCCGAACGCCCAATGCGTCGGCGCGACAGGCGCCTCGGCTTTCGGCAGCATCAGGTGCAACCGCTCGGGGTTGTCGCGCGCGGCCTCGACCTGGATATCCGCCGTCTGCACCACACGGCTGCGGCTGCGCTCCGACCGGCCTTTCACATTGGCCCAGAGATCATCGAGCGACAGATACCGCTCGTCATCCGGCCGGTTGAACCACTCGGACGACACCCGCCCGTTCCGTTCACCCCGGCTCACATCCACTTTCCAGCCACCAGCCCGCGCCGGCTGTACCGGATCCAGAACTTCTACAACGCCCATCGGCTATCTCCCGTGACAGGCGCCGGGAGCCACTCTCCCAGCCTTCAACCCGTCACCGGGAAACCGGCACTCCTCTTACTCTCGAAAGATTCTTAGAAGGCAGAAATGCGGGCAATCGTAGTTTCGGGCAATCATCAACCGTCGTCGTCTTTTCTGGAAACCCGCCCAAGCCTTGAGAGCATACGTGCCCACTCACCTACATCGGTGGAGAGCTGAGCTTCGGGTTCGGAACGTAGCTTGCTAATTTTATTGGCTGATTGCGAAACCGAATTGCCAGACAGGGTTCCTGATGAACGTGGGCGCTTCTTGGCGCGTGCATGTGGTTGCGGCTTCCGAGCCTTTTGAGGTTTGCTACCTGAGGTTCGTTTCTTTTGCCTAACTGGTTTCACTTGGGAGACGCCAGATAACGCAATCAGAAAAAAAGCAAGGCGAGGAGTCCAATGCGAACCATCAGCAGTCACACGGCCTGTTTCATTCAAATAGTGGGAAACAAGTTTGGGCCCCACTATCCCCTTTTTGGCGAAATCTTCGAGGACAGAACGCAATGTTCCTGACATGTTGGCAGTTCGGCCGCTTCCTAACCCAAAGTGCCTCCTCTCGGATGGCATAAGTTCTGAAACCTCATTGGGAATAACACTTGGGTCAAGATCCTTCTCCAGCGCCTCGAAGTCCATTATCCGGTCACCGTTGGTAACCTCGATGTCTTCAAGTGACAATGGATGCAGAAAAGAGAACGCCTCTCCACGGCGACTGACGAGGTCGCCTTCAGATAGAAGCGGCTGATCACAGTAAATGAAGAAACGATGTTTCTGATGATTTTCACTTGAAAGGTCTTCAACCTGAACTTCCATCAGGAAGTCTGCAAAATGGACTTCAACTACCACTGCAAGCTTCCACGATTTTTTTCTGGCTTGCCGACCTACAGGTAGTATTCTCTGGTCGATTTTTTGCTCGGCACCAAGAATTTCTTTGATTTCAGCAACTGGTCGGCTGGAGGGGCGAGCACGCACAGAGCCAGAGGCGGGGCGCCCGTTGTCGGTGCAAGGGTGCTTCGCCCAGGGTTTTCCAAGTTCATCAAAGAAGACGCGGCTACCGTGTTCATTGGAATAAAAATAGACGGGCTGACCGCAGACGGGGCAGGATGCATTGGGATTGACGAAGCAGCGAGAGTAGCTTGTTGCACCGTAGCCTTTCAGCGTCTGCGTCGCATGGCGCTTTTCATACTCGGAGTAGATCGGCCGAAGTGTCTTTATTTCGGGCGCGACGGAGGCACCTCCACCGTTTCGGTTACCGCCGCCAACGCACCACCCACATGTGCACCAAGGGTAATGATTGTGTCCGGTCAATTTGGCACCAAAATTCCAATACTAGTTGCAGAAATTTGCATCATTAATGCTCATTTCGGAAGTCCCCTTCCCCAGTTTCTATCAGCCTCGAAACACGTATCGAGGCTTCGCAGCCTTCCACCAAGCATAATGCTTGGTGGAAGGCTGCGAAGCGAACGAATGCGCGTGCAACGTGGATCCGTCCCGGCGAGGGCACTTTGTGCTCTAAGCCGCCTCGCTGCAATCCCGCGAACCCGGCAGGTTGCCCCACCGGGCCCGAGGGGGAGACCCCGTTCCTCAGAACGGGATCTCGTCGTCGCGGTCGACCAGCTCGGGGTTTTCGTTCTCGGCCGACTTCGGGCGGCTCAGGAAGTCGACCTTCTCGGCGATGATCTCGCAGCCGTAGCGGTCGTTGCCCATGCTGTCGATCCACTTGCTGTAGTGGAGGCGGCCGTGGACAAGGACCTTCATGCCCTTTTCGCAATGCTCCGCGACCGTCTTGCCGAGACCGTTGAAGCAGGTGATGCGGTGCCATTCCGTGTCCATGATCCGGTAGCCGTTCTCGTCGCGCAGGACGCGACCCTCCGAGAGGCGGGGGCGGGAGGTGGCAAGGCTGAAGTTGGTGATGTTGGTGCCGCCCTGGGTGGTGCGGGTTTCGGGTTTTTGACCGATGTTGCCGGCGAGGATGACGATGTTTTGCATGATTAGCTCCTGTGTTTCCTGTCTTCGGGACCGTCCCTTCGACAAGACCCGGAAAAAGCCCGTCGGGTGATGCGTGCACGGTGGACAGCATGGACACCGGAAACCCCCAAAGGACCGGGGTGGAGCGGGCAGGACGCCATAGGCGGCCAACACGGCCCGGGCTGACGCGGGGTTGCGCGCAGGAGACCGAACGGGATTAGGGGATTGTCAGTCGAAGGGATGGCCCAGAAGTCAGAGAGGCGCGGGGAGCCCATGCCAGACCCTGTCATCCTGCCAATCGGGACCCCCTGAACCCAAGCCCAGCACTCCACTGGCGGCACCGAATATAGTTCAACCAACCCTCGTCACATGCCCCTGCCTACGGGAGTTGCGAGCCAATGCCCCGGCGGGCTATCGATACCGGAACATTCAGGACACGAGGCATAGCATGGCTGATTACGATCTCGAGGCGTTGTCGCTTCCCGAGCTGAAGAAAATGCAGAAGGACATCGCCAAGGCGATCTCCACCTTTGAGGCTCGACAGAAGGCGGAAGCCCGCACCAAGGTCGAAGCTGTGGCCAGAGAAATGGGCTACTCTCTGGCCGAACTTGTCGGCACTGAGATGAAAACCACGCGGGTGCCTGGAGCGGCGAAGTACCGGCACCCTGAGAACCCGGCGCTCACTTGGTCCGGTCGAGGGCGCAAACCGCAGTGGTTCGTGGAGGCGTTAGACGCGGGCAACACAGCGAGTGACCTAGCCATAAGTTGAGGGTGTGGGCGACGCGATCAACCCTGAACCGCCTTTCTATACAGCATCGGGAAATGACAGGGCTGGACAGAGCGGACAATTAACTGCCGAATCGGGTGATCGTCACACTTTCATGGATCCGGCTTTGCAGTGCTACTTCACCACTCGCAGCGCCGGTTTGTGCGGCTCATTAACGGCCCGTTGATCTGGCGATAGTCGGAAAATAAGGGCCTCGATTTCCCCCAAAGGAATCCCAAGGTCTTTGGCGATGTCGTCCTTAGTCATGCCCTTTGACCAAAGAGCGGCCAAGACCTTTGCGAGCACGGTCGAAACCTCACGCTCGATTCCGTCTGGCTCGCCGCTTCGATAGCCTCGCTTCCCAAGCTCGATCAGCAAAGAACGGTAGTTCCATTCGCTGATATAGCCCAGAGAATTGAGGCGGTATGCCAAGGCCATGGCCGATACCTTCCAACGCTTCTTGGCCGAAATGATCTGCCCAACTGTGAAAAGGTGCGCATAGTCCATCATGTCGTTTTCGGGCATGAGGAATGCCGATGCAAATCTGTCGGCCTGCGTCTCTGCCTCTTTGTCGGCTTTCGACCCTGCGTGGTGATGCAAGACAAGGTGTCCAAGCTCATGTGCCGTATCAAAGATGGACCGTTCCGCCGTCTTCTCTTGGTTCAAGAAAACATAGGGATGTTCCCCGCGCCAAAACGAGAAAGCGTCAACATGCTTGGTCGCTTCCGACAGGGAAAGGACGCGAATACCCTTTGACTCGATCAGCTTGAGAACGTTTCCTATAGGCCTGTCGCCTATGCCCCAATGCTGGCGCAGAAGGCGGGCGGCGACATGCGGGCGGCTGCGCTCTTTGCTCAGGTCGATAAGGTCGGCTGCGGGCAGGTTGAAGCGGGAGTCGATCCACTCGTAAAGCTCGATTCCCAACGATCCCGCTGCTTCTGCAGCTCGGCGCTCTTTGGCCTTCATACGCGACAGACTGCGGAAGCTAACGGCGTCGGTATCAATACGCTCTGGCGCTTCCCGGTAAAAGAAATCAATTGGATAGGAAAGCGCGAACGCGAGGCGCTTCGCTGTCGCTTCATCGGGCGGATGCCCGTTTTCATACTTTGAGAGAGTGACCGCAGACACGCCTACGCGCTCTGCGAGTCCCTTCGCTGTCAGCATCCGCCGTTCGCGGGCTGTTTTGAGACGATCTGCGTTGAACATTAGTGTTTGAAGGAAACGGTGATGTCGAAGTCTTCAATGGGGCCGGTATCGGTTTGCGGGTCTGCCTCCCAGTCGCTGTCAGGCGAATAGATGTATATCCGTTCCATCCAGTGAACAAACTTACCCTTTTCGATCACGGGACAAGACAGTTCCACACTGCCATCAAGGCCAACCATGACATAGTAGGTACGGATACCGTCCTTCAATACGGCGGTGAGGGGGCCGGGTTTCATACCTGCGTTGACGAACAAATCGGGTCCAGAAAGGCTTTCCGCGCCGCTACCCTTTTCGGAGCGTGGCAGGGGCGGCATATTGACACAGCATTTATCAACGTTCTGGAAGCCAATGCGGACAGTGCGATCACGTTTTACAACCGCTTCAATGCCGCAAGTTCTGTCCGGCACGTAGTCAGGACCGACAAGCTGCTGGCGGAGTTCGCCAACGCCGTGAATGTAAGACAACATTCCAGCCGCGTTGAGCGGCATGGAGGGGCTGGCGTCGTCCGCATAGGCGCGGGCGGTTTGTCCGATAGCCATGATCTGCTGGCGAGTGACGCCAAAGTCCTCAAGGCGGGTTTCAACGTCCACCAGCGTGGAGACTATCACGGTGTTGAATGACGGCAATGCTCAGCCCCTTTAAGATTTTCTACATCATACGATGTTGTGTTTCTTAAAGGCAAGTGAAATTTTCCCGATGCTTCGATGGTTGCAATGTCAGCCCGCTGCTTTGCGCTGCCATTCGTGCGCTTCGCGGTGAAGGTCGGCTCCCAGCGGCCTGTGCGCACCACGATCTGCGCCAGGGTGGCACACCGGCGTTCTTCAGATCGGCATCGCCGATCACTTGGTCGCCGATAGGCCCGGAGGCGCACCTGCGCCGTGCCCGGGCCCTCGGGAAGTGAGGCCAAAGCCTCACCCGAAGGGATCGTACTCCGAGACGATCACGACCTCGTCCCCGTCGATTTCATCGGCGGGGACGGCGCCGAAGGTTCCATCCCCTGCCTGGAAGACGACGATCGAGACCATGAGCGTGGCGGCGAGGGAGGCTGCGAAGGCGTGAGCATCTTTGCGGGACATCTGTTTGGCTCCTGTCTTGGAGGCGGGGGACCATCCCCCGCGCGACAGGACCCCGCAGGCCCGAATACTGGCTGACATCACCGGGTGCGTTCGGACTTGCTCCGAATCCGCCCGGCGGCACGGGCTTGCCCGTAGTCCGACCCCTCGTGGGTTGATCTCGAAGACGGGATTCGGGGCAAGGAAGGGAATGGCGAGCGGGGGATAGTGCCCTGACGACTGGAGCCGGTTGTCCCGCTGATGCTTTTGCCTCCAACCTCCCGGCCTAGATCTTGGTTGAAGACGTCCTTCCTTGGGGATGGCTCCTTTGGCGCCCCGCGACATCGCGAGACAAGGTTGTGATGGATGAGAGGCCCGCGCTTGGGCGGGCCCCTCGGTTTCAGTTGGGCTCAGGCGGCCAGGTCCGCGCCCCCTGCCCTTTCGCCATCTTCATCGGCGACGATTTCAAGTCGCGCATTGCGGTATCCTTCCTTGGCGATCCAAAGCTCGGCCGCAGTCATGGATTCCGCCAGATGCAGCAGCTCCGTGTTGCCGCCGAAGTCGAGAAGCACGCGCACCTGCCCGGGCTTCGGGTCCTCGGCCACCTCGAAGACGAGGGCGCTGTCAACAGAATGGCTGCGCATGATGGTCACGAGGATCACCCCGTCCGAGGAGAAGTTGCCCTCATGCAGCGTGAACGACGCGGGAGCCGTCCATGTCGGATAGGGCCGAGGTGGTTCCTTTTTAACAAGGCGGCCGACGCCGTTAGAGCGCTCCCAGGCTGCGAGCTTCTTGGTGAAGCGTGCCGGTGGCTTGGGGCTGCCGTCGGTGTAGCGAATGAGCGCCCCGAGGGGGGCTGTGTCGATGATGGTTGTTGCAGACATGATTCCTCATTCCGAATGCGAGTAATCGCACTCATCTTATTGATATTGTTATGTTATAGGGTGATTTGGGGCGGAATGCCCGCCCCCCTGCTGGAACACGTTATTCCGCGGCCAGCATCGACGCGCCTTCAGCAGGCAGGTCATCCGTCAGGAATGCAGGAAGGTCAGCCTCACTGACGCTGTCGGCCACTTCGGCATCGACATCCGCCCCCTGCCCTTCGGCATGGCCCTCACCGTCCAGCGCCACGAGATCGTTCCGGCGCAGGACCTCGGGCAACCAGCCGCTGCCCTTCAGCAAGCGCTCGGCCTCACTGGCCATCTCGCCTTTCTTCAGGTGATCGAGGAGTTGGGCAGTCCCCTCCCCTTTCGCCTCGCGCACGGCCTCGAGGATGCGGGCCTTGGGCACGCGGTTGAGATAGGTGTCCACCGTCGGCTCCCATCCCGCCTCCACCATATCGAGACCTGTCGCGCGCGCCACGAGATCGGCATGCGCCATACGACGGGTCAGTCCGCCTGCGGAGATGCCTGCCCCGTATGGGTTCACCTTCTCATGCAGAGCATTGACGCCGAAGCTGAGGCAATGCGCCAGCAAGGCCAGCCGACTGCCCTGGTCGAGAACCGTCAGATAGTCCCAGAGTGCTGCATCATCGCCAAGCGGCAGATTGGCTTCCCATTCCGCGTGACGCTCGTCGACCAGCTTTGCCACCACGCTGTCCTTCAGATCGGGCGCCTGCGCCGACATGTAGACGTGACGCACGGATGCCTCGAGACAGCTTCCTGAAGCAGAGGAGGTGCGGAAGGTGTCCGTCACCAGCTTCAGCAGCAGCAGCGTCAGCGCGACATCCGGCGAGCGCCCGATCGCTTCACGCAGCGCCAGCGTCCGGTGGGCCGTCAACTCCATGACCAACCGCTCGGGCAGTGGCTTCAATGCCCCGTCGTCCTCATCCTCCGGCAAGTCTGCTCCGATCAGCTGGCCACCCGACGTGATGACGGTTCCGCCATGAACGGCACTGCCATGGCCATCGGTGAGATCACGATCAGCCCCCTGCCCCGCCAGCGCAGGATCAGCACCATCCTGGACCGCGGTCTCGTCAACGGGCTCATCCTGTGGACGCACATAGCCGCGATAGACTGCCAGAGCGCCGTAGCGGTCGAGCGTGACGAACGCCCCTGCCCGCCCGATCTCCTCCGCGTCGAAGATCAACGGCCGGGTCTCGATCTTTTCCATCTCCGTTTCCAACACGCCAAGCCGCGCGTCGATCTCTTCAGGGATATCATCCTGACCTGCGTATTCTTCTTCCAGCGCCCGGTACTCGGCGAGAAGCTTGGCATGGGCCGCGCCTTCGTCATCCGTCATCGGTGCCGGATCGCCGGACAGGGACCGCAGGCCGTGGCTGTAGCCGTAGGGCAGGTCGAGTGCGACCTCGATCCACTTCCAGCCCTCAACTGCAACCGTCTCTGCCTCGGCCTGGAGTTTTTCCGTCACCAGCCGATCAAGCAGGGCAGGGTCTTCGAGCCAACCTCCATCATCGCCTTGGAACAGGTCATGCAGCATCGTGCCGCCCGCCGCTTCATAGGCATCAACACCCACAAAGACCGCGCGTCGGTCAGACGCCCGGACCGAGGTCTCGGTCAGCATGCGCCGGATTTGGAATGGCTCCTTGTTCCAGGATGAATGGATCACATCCCAGACCTGAACCTGACGCGCGTGATCGGGGTTCACGGTGAAGGCCATAAGCTGCTCCAGCGTCATGCCATCCTCGGCGTAGATCTCAAGCAGGGTAGGGGCGACGGAAGCGAGTTTCAGGCGCTGCTTCACGATCTGCGGCGTCACGAAGAAGGCGGCGGCAATCTCTGCATCGCTCTGACCCTTGTCCCGCAGCGCCACAAACGCGCGGAACTGATCGAGCGGGTGCAGGGCGACGCGCTGCATGTTTTCTGCAAGGGAATCGTCTTCGGCCAGGATGTCGGACGCAGCATCGCGCACGATGCAAGGAACGGGCGTGGTCTTCGCCAAACGCTTCTGCTTCACCAGCAGGGACAATGCTTGGAACCGGCGGCCACCGGCCGGGATCTCGAACTTGCCGGTCTCGGTCCCATCATCGTCCAATACGGGCCGCACGCTCAGGCTCTGTAAGAGGCCGCGGCGAGCGATGTCTTCGGCCAGTTCCTCGACGGACACGCCAGCCTTGATGCGCCGCACGTTGGACTGGCTCAGCACCAGCTTGTCAAAAGGGATATCCCGCGACGGGGACAGGGTGACTTTCTGGACAGCTTTGGTCATCAGATCTTCTCCACGACGGGCGCCGGAAGCCACTCTCCCGATCTCACTTCCCGTCACCCTCAAACCAACACTCCTTTCCCTCTCGCGGTTGTTCTTGACCGCGGTCAAGAAGTTCATGTGGGAGCAAGTTGTGTGCGTAGGATCCTTTCGAAATAGGCGTCAGGGTGTTTGATCGTGTCTGCTCTTGCTATCAGGTAGTCGAAGACGAGAAGCAGTTTTCCCGCGCCAGCTTTCTGGATGCCATGCCGCAGTTCGTCTTGGCTTATTCTAAGCAATCGACCGAGGTCGTATAGAATGCGGGTGAGAGCTTCTCCTGTACGCGGCGGTTCTGGGAAAAATCCTGCAACATGGGTGAAATCTTCCCATGCCATGCGTGCTGGGTCTCGGTTCATCGTCGGTTTGGTTTTTTCGGTTTGTTCACCGCGATTGGCCGTAGAAGGAGCAATCTTTTTAATATCTTTTTTTATAGACTCTATGTGCCGGACATTTTGTCCGTTTGTGGCGGGCAGATCGTTGGATTCTGGTGCATAAGGTCGGTGTTCGATGGCTTGTAAATTATCTTCGGAACCAGCTTTTGCTGCGGCATGGTGTTCACCGTAGCTTGCGTCGGTATCGGCTCCGAGGGCTCTAAGTTCCGAGATAACGCTCAGGACTGCATCAACGGTTAATGTTGCTCGACGCAGGATATTTCTGATCGTGTTGAGGGTAGAGAGCTTTGCTTCATCGAAGCGTGTTTGTTGGAGTAGCGAAGCTCGTAGGGCCAACGCCTCAGCCTTCAGTGAGCGCAAGCGCTCGTGTTCTTCGGTGAGTTGCAAGGCTTGCGTCGCGAGCGAGCCGTACCTCTGGATCAAGGGCTTCAGGTCGATGCCGAAGGCATCTCTGATAACGCCTCCATACCGCAGCGGAAAGCGTTTGCCATTTGCTGAGTTCTTGCGTTCGATCAGTTCAGCAGCTGAGAGGCGTCCCAGGCTGCGTCGAAGTGTTCTCTCATCGAGTCCATTTGCGCGCTCTGACAGAGAAGCGTTCGACGGGAACACGACAGTGAGCGTAAGTCGCTGGCTGTCCTGAATCTCACGTTCTTTGCGGGGTAGGAAGCTAATGAGCGCGGTCAGAACGGCGAGGTCATTGGTTGTGAGACCGAGCTCCTTCCTCAGTACGCGAACCGGGCCCAGAAGCTCGTAGGGGTTAGGGCAGGGCAGAGATATCCGTTCCGCCAGGGCGGTCGTTGTTTCAGTTGCATGTCTCATGGTGTTTCGGAAGAAAAAGCTTCCCCGTTCACCGCGAGCGGTGTTGAAATCGATTCGTTTTGGGGGTATCAATCAGGTGTCGAGACTGATTGAGGCCCTTCGGAAGCATCGCTTTCGGGGGGTCTTTCTTTTTCTAGCCGGTCCTCCTTTCGTTCTCTGCTCGTTTCTGTTGATGTCTTGACCGCGGTCAAGACACGGGGTCGTCACTCTGGCCTGTCTTGACCGCGGTCAAGAAGCTCTGTGACCAGCTTCCGGACTGCCTCCTCAACACGAGGGACAAGATCCGCGTCCACATCGATGGTGATGCGGTTGCCTTTTCGGCCGATCTTCACGCGCTCACTGGGACGTGTCTTCTGCGTCGACGATTTGGTCGCTGTCAGCAAGGTAACCGCCGCTTCGAGACGGTCGGGGCCCGGTACGTTGCGAGGGATTTCGCCGGCAACTTCTCGGGCTCTCGCGACGTCTTTCTCGCACAGCCTGAAAAGCTTTTCCCAAACCCGTCGACCAACGCCGTGTGCAGGTCCGATAGCCTGGATTAGTTCCATCGGGATGCCTGTAGCGATACGGTTCATCCGCGAGACGAGCGATTCATCGATCTGAAGTGCCCGATACGCGATCGTTTGAGCGTTCTTGCGCGTTTCGTCGGTTTTCCCAAGTTCTCGAATGATCCCGGCGACAAACAGAGCCCTTTCGATGAACGATGGATCTTGGCGCGCATTATTCTCTACGCCTTGGGCAATGAGAGCTTCCTCGTCGGTCATCTCCATGACCGTAGCGCGCACTTTTTGACCAAGTTGGCGACAAGCGAGAAGCCGACGGCGTCCATAGACGATCTCAAGCGCACCGTCCTCGGTTCGGCGAACCAGCACTGGAACCTTTTGACCGTGCTCGCGGATCGACGAGACAAGCTCATCCAGGCCATCGCTTGGATCGATGCGGTCCATGACCGCGGACATCCGTATGGCGGTCGGGTCGATCAGCCGCGTGGCGTGTTTATCCTCTTCGAGCACGGATGCTTGTGCGCGAGCTACAGTCGGGCTCGTTCGCTTCACATCCAGATCGTCGTCCGAAGGCGGCGTTTTGCCCATCGCGTTCTTGAGTGAGTCCCCGAAGACCTTACGCGCCATGGATACGCCCCCATGCTTTCAGGATTTCGCGTTCGACTTCGTCGGTCACGCGCGAGACGGACTCGATCGCGCGCTCGTAAGTTCTGCGGTTCACGTCGCGAGGTTCGACCTCGAAGATGCTCTGCTGGGTGTTCGCAGCATCACCCACGGCTGTTGATTTCAGGAACTCGGCAGACAGCACGGCATCCCCGAGGACTGTCCGAAGCAGAGACGAAATCTGCACCTGCGGACCATCCGTATTTTCGTAGCGTGTGATCAGAACTCGCACGAAGTTCAGTCCATGTTCCGGGGCGTGTGCCTCTACGACGCCCATCAGGTTGCTCGCCATGCCCAGAAAGCTCGCCAGCGACATGACATCGAGCATCGACGCGTTGAGCGGGATCAGGACCCCGGTCGATGCAAAGAGGGCAGAGATCACAGAGAAGTTCAGCTGCGGTGGGGTGTCAAATATCACCACATCATATCGGTTGAGGACGGGCTCAAGCGCTTCCCGGATGCGGCTATGGAACGTGGTGGCGCCGTGTCTGAAGCTCAAGGCGACCTCGAACTCGTACTCCATGATGTCCATGGATGCCGGGATCAGATCCACGGTCGGGAAGTTCGTTTTGCGAATGATCTCTGCTGCGGGCAATGGATCGTCGGATCGGATAAGATCGTATGAAGTTGGCATATCCGGATCAAGCTCGGGAGTTACCCCGAACAGGTTCGTCAGACTTGCCTGGCTGTCGAGGTCGATCAGCAAGACCCGGTAGCCGCGGAGACCCAGTAGTTGTCCTACATGGGCAACAGATGACGTCTTTGCCGAACCACCTTTCAGGTTGAAAATCGTCAAGACCTGACAAGCCTCTCCCGGTCTTCTGTGCGGGTGTTCTTCTGGCTTGATCCTTCCAGTCTCGAGAAGTACGCGTTGTGCCTCGACCATCTCGTCTGCAGAGAAGCTACGGCGGTTGCCGCCCTCCAGAACACCTTCGGGGAAGCCTTCGAGGTTTGACACATGATGGCGGAAGGTATTCTGATTAATGCGAAGAAGTTCAGCCGCTTCCCGCATGGCGAAGCGGCGGAGACCCTTCTGAGCGTCCGGTGGGAAGGTTTCCTGCGCATGTTCACGCAACCGACTACCAAGCCGCTTGGACATGACTTCAAATCTCTGGGAGGCCCGTATCCCGTTCATCACTGCCCTCAAGTCTTTATTGTTTTGCAAAGCTTAACAGATATTGTGGATAAATCCAGACCAAACCGTTGAGCGGCCTGGGGGCGTTGAAGGCACCCATTTCTGTCGACGGTAAACTGTTAAAAATCAGCGTCTTGGGCGACTGCGCTCTCACTCTACTTCAACACCTCGTTGCCAGCTGCGAAGTGACCACAAGATGTATTGTGAGTGCGTACAGAAATCAGTCGGCAGAATCGGATGGACGATTCTCCGGGATCTCAGTCGAGCAACCCCAGCCTCTCGGCCCGCTCCAGCAGCATCTTCACCGACGAAGGCTGCCAGCTTGTCCGCCCGCGCGGCGTGCGTTCGCGCATCGCCTGCAGCCGGGTGCAGATCGCCTGAAGCGTGATGCCGGGGTCCGCGCCCTTGATTCCGGCGACAATGGCGGGCAGACGGTCGTCGGTTTCGCGGCGCCCGGCGCGGGCCAGCACCTCGGCCGGCAGGAAGCCGTCGCGGACATATGCCTTCACAGCGCGCAAGAGACGGCTTTGGGTCCAGCGACGCGCCTCGGGCAAGGGGCCGTTGATGATGCGCACTACGTCTTCCCAGGCCAAGTCGGGTCGCAACCGGCGCACATGGGGTACCCAATCTTGTGCCGTCTCGTTCAGACGCTCCATGTAGCCGTCTTGTCGCGCCAGCCGCACCTTGCGCAGCGCTGCCGGATCCCGCGCGCGTAGGCCAGGGTTTCCGCCGACCCGCCCCTTTGTTCGCGCGCTGGCAAGCCCAGCCTTGGTCCGTTCACGGATCAAGGCGCGCTCGAACTCGGCTGCTGCACCCAGAACCTGCAGGGTGAACTTGCCCTGCGGGGATCCGGTGTCGATCGGGTCCTGAATCGACCGGAAGAAGGCACCCTTGGCCTCGAGCCGCTCGATCACCTCCAAGAGATGCGACAGGGATCGCGCGAGGCGGTCAATCCGGACCACCACCAGCGTATCGCCCTTGCCGATCCGTTCCAGCACCCGCGCCAGCACAGGCCGCGCACGATCACCGCCAGAAGCCTGTTCCTCATGGATTTCGACACAGCCCGCTGATTTCAGGGCGTGCGACTGGGGCAGGGGGGTCTGATCCTCGGTCGATACGCGCGCATAGCCGATCAGGGGCATCAAAACAGGCCGTTTGCAGTTTCATATACTACTAATAAACGACCGTTTGAAAACGGATGCAAGGGCTCTCTCTGTGCCCCTGCTCAACGGAAAGCCCTTGGTTTCCATAGGCTGAGCGCGATCAGAGAGCCCTCGCCGACCATCGCCCGCGCGTGCTATATAAGGAGCGTGAACGCACTCCGACAAAACCCTTGGGTAAAGTGCTTAATTCTAGTATTTTGCACATATGAAGCCTCAAACGACTGTCTTCCATGATGAATCTTATGCTCTCTTCCTCGACGCTGAGGAGGTGGAACAGTCGTCCGAGGACGATCTCTGGTTCCTGCCCGGTCCCATGGAAGAGGAGCTGGATTATTTGCCTCCCGGACCACGGGCCGAACCGTGTCAAGCCGTTGTCCTCGAGGATTGGCGGAAAGCAGAAGCCTGCCATGCCGCGCGTCTTGCTCGTGTGGCCGGTCGCGTCGGTGCGCTGGACGACCGGCTGAAGCGGGGCCTAGAAGGATGGCGGCACAGGCTTGCCCTGTTCGAGGCTGCCGACCTCAGCTGGTTCGCGGGTGACCGCATCGGCCCAGATCGGCTGGCGCTCTGGATCTCCATGCGACTGTGTGGGGTACAGAACGACACTGCCGCGCTCGCGCGTGTCGGTTGGGCGGTGCGGCGGCTATCCGGTGGACCAGGACCGGAGGTGGACCTTTCGGCCTTCCTTGACCGCCGCGACCCCGAGAACCTCGCCGATGAGGCCGAACCGTTTGCGGATCGCGCCGGCGGTTGGCTGGACCTGACGGCGCAAGCCTCCGAGTTGCACCCGATCAGCCGTGCTTGCATGGGCTTTCACCTCTGGAGCCTCGCGGGACTCGGGCAGCAAGGCGATCGAATGGAGGCGGCCGTCACAGCTGCGCGGATCGCGACCAGTGAGGGTAAGGGAGCAGTCTTTGCACCTCTAGCCATGGGCGGGGCAGGGGGGCTGCGCGCCGGTGGTCCACCCGCTGAACGTCTAGCCCGCTGGCTTGACGGAATGGAGACGGCGTGTCTGACCGCGATGCGGCACCTCGACGATATTGAAGCGTGGTCAGTGCGGGCGGAAGCCGAGATGACCTCACTTTCGGGAAAGACTCCTCGCGCCTTGCGCGCCGTGTTGACCGAATGGCCCCTTGTATCCGCCCCGATGGCCGAAGCTCTGACCGGTGCCAGCCGCGCCGCCGTCCAGCGTAACCTTGCCTGGATGGAGGAAAAGGGTCTGGTCCGCGAGATGACCGGGCAGGGAAGGTATCGGATGTGGCGTGCGGCGAACTGAAGACCGCAGCGAAACTCCCGGTGGTTTAAGAGTAAGATCGCAGTGGTGAGATGGCGCCGATGTCGAGGGTTTCACCTGCGGCGGTGAGACTCCGTCGCAATGGCAAAGGTAACGCCTGAACGTTTCCACACAAAGTGCTCCTTTGCATAGGCGAGCGCACTTGGAGCCACTACGATACTGAGATAGCTTAGTTTTTCAAAATTTTCTATCGCGTTTTGGAACGTCTCGAGATCAGAATCGGCAAAGGAGTCGCCTAGAACGAAGATAGTAATCCGCTCCACATTACTCAGCATAAACAGACCGGATGATGTTTCGAGATGGTCGGATTCAATCACGGCCTCACGTACTTTACTCGTCCATGGCAGTCCATCTAGGTCTTCCACGGCAAGCCATGGTCGTGCCTTTTTCGGCCCTTTGCGGGGTCCAGGTGCAACAGTAATGGTGACTTCCGATTCTGAAAGCCATTCTTCCAGAAGCCCTTGCGGGCGGCCTTGCAACGTGATTGCCGAAACGCATTCTTTGAAGATCTCTGGGTCATCATGGTCACGGTATTTCATGCTGTTCGTCTCCTTGCAGTTTGTCGCAATCGCTATCGGGTGCGTAGGTGAAATTTCCTGGTGCCAAGCGGATCATGAGCGACTGTATTTTTTGGGACGCGGCTGTTTCGAGTATCGCAAGCAAGTCGGACTGTCGCGGCTGCCCGAAGGCAAGTCGATAGAGTGCCGTGGTCTTTATCAACCAAGGTGTAAGTCTCGCCTCGCGGGAAAAAGGAGGCAAAGGCAGAATAGACTCGATGAGGGCAGGGGCGTCGAGGTTGCCAGTATACAGCCAGTGCGGGCACATCCCCAGACGTGACATGCCTAGGTCTTCGACCTCTTCTTCTGCGGCGGCGAGCATCGCCGACCAGGCAGGGCCATCGGTTTCGCGGGCGGCTGCAACCTGGCAGGTTGCAATGTTGCGGCGAACCGCGTGATTGAGATACCGCTGAACCCGGCCCTCGCGTTGCTCCAGGTCTGTCGGGCTTCCAGGCAGGTTCCAGTGCCAGATTCGGTGGCAGTAGTGATGGAAGTCCAGACCTTCTTGCCCAACGGATGTTGATGCGAGAACGAAGGGGCGGAAGGGCGAGTTGAACGCTTCGCGAAGGGTGTCCAGGCGTGTCTGGCCGCCCTCGCCGTCTTTCGCAGCGTTTGCAGCAAAGCGGGCCGCAATGTGCGAAGGCATGTTGAAGCTTTTGCCGGTGAACGGATTGCGCGCAGTAATCTGGGCAGTTCGCAGGCCGACCGCGTCTCTCACCCGCCGGGCCAGCCCCTCGTATGGCGGTTTTCCGGGAATGGTTTCGGGGGTCAGTTTCCCTCCAGTGAGCTGGAACAAATACTCATCGAGCACCGCCTGAAGATCATGTTCAGCGCAATAGTCGATGACCTTTGACCAAGCCCCTTCCTCCCCGCCAGAAAGTAGCAAAGGTCGGACTTCCCGGTGGTTAAACATTGTCAGGAAGCCAAGCGCGACACTGGAAGCGGTCGATGCCAGATCTGCCGACGGCTCTTTTGAATAACGGCGTAGTGATCTGAGCAGACAAACGGCCGGAGACCCAAGCGCCACACGCGCGAGAAACGTTACCGCCGCGTCGCTGACGGGTACGGTTGCGCTAACGTTTTCACCGGCGTTGAATTGATCCAGCAACGAGGGCGCGCTGCTATCGTCGCGGGAACCTGCGTCAAGACCTTGGCGAACTTTGCCAACCCAATCATTTAGCGGGCGAGGAATATCGGGGGTTCCGGCCCATGATGTGTCAAGCCATGCGATCAATTCCCATGGGGCTGCACCACGTGTGGGGGGCAACATTTGGTCGGCGAGGGCGGATGCAATTCGCACCTTGGCTTTGGCGAGCATGTCTTCTGCACTCAAGCTACTGTTCTGCCGCCAGATTTCCAGAGGATCCACCGCCCGCGCCAGAAAGTCTGACGGGTAAAGGAGCAACATCACCCGCATTGAGCTGCCCAAATCTTCCGCCGCGCTACTCAGACGCAGCAGCCTCGCTTCCTTCTTCTTTGCAGGACCTTTGATCCCGCGCTCATGACGTAGCCTGCGCTCTGCCTCGTGCGAGGTCAGGGCCGCAATGGCCTCAGGGACCATTTGCCAATCAGAAAATACCAGCGATTTGGTCAGAGGCGGCTGACCGGACAAATAGGGCAGGCTGGCGGGTAACCACAAACGTCTGTGAAGTTCACCTTCCTTGAAGACGTTTTCCATCAGTGCTCGCATGCGTCCATTGTTGGCTGGTACAGCTTCGAAGTTATGGATCCGGTGTTTTGATAAAAGTGCTGGGCGCGCAGTGCTGGCAAGGTCAGCACGCTTATCGTAACCAGCAATTTTCCTGGCGAGATCGAACTCGCCGGGCATGAAGCTAAAAAGATACGGGGCGGATTTCCAGTAATCCGCGCGATTGTGGCCGCCGACCTGCCGGGCAACACGGTCTACTGCCAGAGCCTGCCGAAGATCTTCGGCCCGTATATCTGCTGTAATCTCTTCGCGGCTCAGCCCAGCATCGGTGCTAGTCGCGGCAACCCTTTCCTGGCGGCTCATGACACCGCGCAAGCGGTCTTCGACTTGATTGCGCTTCTCTGCCGCCTCGTTTGGCAGACCCTGTGCGTAGCAGCGCAGACTCTCACGGAAGAGCCGCATCTCTGCTTTCAGCTCTTTTGCCGCGGTGTTCCCGACCTCGCCCCCACCATGCAACATTCTAATAGCTGCGAGAAAGTCTTCCTGGTGATCGCCCTGTTCCGGGTCATCACCTTTGATCGTCAGCATCTTGTAGGGGGTTGCCGACAGAAAAAGTATTTTTGCGCCATGATGTTCTGTCCGGAGAAACTGCTGCATCAGGGCCTGCGCTTCACTCTCCGTATCGGAGAAAAGGTCGCGGAACTTCTGGAACTCATCGAAGATGATCAGTTTCGGACGCAATGAGGTCAAAGAATGCGCGGCAAGACGCTGCAGCAGGGCCTTAGTGATCGGATTGCGTTCCTCGGAACGTTTCAGGTTTGCATCCCGGATACTTACTTCCATGTCCCCGGCCATGAGCACAGACGCGGTTTCTTCGCGGTATCCCGCGTCGAGTTGGGGGACGTCGTCCAGGTAGCGCTGCCAGTTTTCTTTTTTTCGAACAGTGCCGCGCAGCAGGTTTTTCAATCGGGTTGCATGCACCTTGCCGCGCAGGAGATGATGGACAAGCGCCCGCTCCCGCGCGAGGCCAAGCCCGCCGGTCTTGTCAAAGCTGGTGCCGGGAGTAAGCGCGATGAAATTAACCCCATTTTCGTGCAGATTTGTTCTCGGATCGGAAAGCAGGGTCAGACGTGTGGGCAGAACCTCACCATCGTGCAAGACATTCAGGATCTGCAGGTTTTGACGCGCGATCGCCGCATTGGAGCAGACATAGATAATATCGGCCCGCTCGCCATTGGACAGTTGAGACAGCAGCACCGAGATCACTCCCTGCGCGACCCGCGTCTTGCCAAGGCCAACCTCGTCCGCAACCAGAAAGCGCTGCGCGCCTGCCTGAAACCGGCCAATGACATATTCCACAGTTGCGCGCTGGAATGGCTTCAGTGTCGACAAAACCGGTTCAGGGTCAAAGCTCATCTGCGTTTTCCGTTCACGGCAATGAATTTGGACCAGAGGTCATGAAATTCGGCGGCAGTCTGGGTATCCGCAGGGATCAACCGTAGCAACTTGTCCAACTCGGCCATCCGGGCGGGCCCGTCGTCGGACAAAAGAACCTTTAGCAGGGTTTCCAGAACTGGGGGCTCCGCGCGCTGGCTCTGACCCGTCTTTTGGCCGCTGCGGCTCCCCGTTCGCATCAAGCCCGTTAAGTCGGGTTGCACCTCGAGCATCGCATGGACGAAACTCAGCATCTGCTCCGGGGTCTTGATGATTTCTGCCATCAATGCCCGCAGACGGGGCTCGCTGTCTGGAAGCCCATGCGCCTCGGCCTGCGTGACAAAGCTAGCGGTTTTTTCGTTATCGCCTGTCAAATCGATCTGAATGAAGCGGGTCACATTCAGCAAACCTACAAGGCCCAGTATCCAAGGCCCAGCTCCCGCGATAGCCGTTGAACCATGCTGTGTCGCAAGCCGGGCATGGATCTGCACAATACCCGGAATTGCGGGACACTTCATTTGCAGCGCAGCCGACCATTGGTCTTCTACACTTGCGAACGTGAGCTGCGGCCTTGCTGCGAAGATTGCGTGCCGGGCCTGCCGGACGGCATCCTCGAACCGTGCTTCATCTACCTCTTCTTCGCTCAGCGAGCGAGGTGACCAGTCCGCCAGCAGCGGCTTGAGGCCGTCATGGCCCAGAATTCCCTCGGAATCGAGACCAATGCCGCCGACTGTAGCCGTCTTGCCCCTCAAAGTGGCAAAGACCTCGATATTGCGCATTCCGCTGACCGCGAGGCCCGCTGAGGTTGCATTGCCGGATCCAAGAGTAATCGTAGTCTCATCGGCATTCTCAGTGATGAAGATCTTGGCATGAAGCCCTGCGCGTTCCTGATGACCCGTCGGTTCCTGTTCGGGTACGGCGTGGTCCATCAGCGTCATGCTGCACTTCGGAACATCGTCCAAACGGGCGAGCCAGTCATCACAGGCAACCAGAGCGCAGATCCGTTCACGCCCTAACATGTCCAATGCCGCATCATCGCAGAACGGTGAGATAACGGCCATCTGCCCCTTGCCTGGCCGCCAGACATGAGGCGACCGAGGAAAGTGTGCGTGAAACACGGGCTTGCGGAATCCTGGCACGGCTTGCCATTTCACAAAAGCAAGCTGGTTACGCAGTTCCTGCAAAGCTCGGGGCTTGGGCCCAGGCATCCAGTCAATGAGGTCGACAAGTGGTTGGTTTCCTCCTTGGTTTTTCTCCGTTTCCTCGCCCTCAAGCTGCAATGCTACATCCCAAGATCGATCCCTCGTCAGATTACGAGACATCATCACCAACCTTTGACGAGTCGTGCCTCCGGCCTCTGGGGAAAAGCGCATCAGCCAGAGCTTGGGGTGGAAACTCGCCCGCTTTGGCGGCGCCACCTCGACGACAAGTCCTTCAAGCAAGCTGATCAGTGCATTGCGCTTGCCGACTGGTGGATGAATATTGCCTACCTCTACGAAGATCCTGACACGATCCTGTAGGCGCTGCATTGCAGCCAGTGCCGCAAGCGGATTCTCGATCAGCTCGTCACGCTCGATCCCTCCACGCAATGCCATGGCGACGGGCACTGTGAGGGCAGTCGCAATGTCCATTGAGAAAGTCGTGCCAATGGCCGCCTCCAGACGATAACCTTCGGGCGGCACCAAGGCTTCTCCGAAATCAATGCGCTCAGCCGGGGCGAGGATTTTTTCGCCCTTCATGCTTCTTTCGCCTCGGAAATATCCTGCAGGTAGCGGTGAACCCGGCCCCAGCGGAAGGTCAGCCGTCCCGCGCCTGAGCTGCCGCTCCAGTTATAATCGCCATTGAGCTGCAGGCGGGCACGACCAGGTTTAGCCTGTCGCTCTCGGGCGATTATGATGTCGCGTGCATCGTTGCTTGTCGGGGCGTGCATGACACCAAGCCAGGCATTGAGGAAACGCATAGTGCAATCGTTAGGACGAAAGGCGATCTCTGCCGATGCTTCTAGCAACGGGGCAATCAGCGTGCGCGCGTCCTTTGCCGGTGCGATCTCACTTTTCTGCCACTCGCCCAATTGCTGCTGCCACTGCTCGACCGTGTCGGGGGCGAACCGCTCTGCCAGCAAGAGGTTGTAGAGCAGAGATGCACCAAAAAGCGTATTTGCGAAGGCAAGCGCGTGATTGAGTTGCAATTGCAGGTTATGGGGAAGGTCGAGCTGAGCCACCTTGTTCAGGTCGTTGATTTGGGAAATGTTGCGGGCTCTAGACATGAGGTTCCCCAGCAGCGTCTGGCCATCTCGCAAAGAGGCACAGCGATCGACTATCCAGTCAGCCTCGTCCTTTGTTAGATTAAAGCCTCGCGTGTCATCTTTCGGGATAGACGGCATTTCAGCCCAGCATCTCTCACCCTCAGCCATCCGCTCCAGAACGTCTCGTATGCGGGCTCTGTCGTCCAGCCGAATACCCCATGCACCAATACCACCCCAATAGATCGCACTGGGCATCCGCTTCAGCTTTGCGCCTGCATCGACTCCGATTAGCTGGTCGCGGTCAGCTCCCTCGGGCAACGCGAGAATTCGGGCGATTAGGCCGGCCTCGGCGTCTCGCAACGCCGCCTGACGGTCCCGAGCGCGCAGATCGATGTCATGAAAAATCTGAGGTATCATTAGGAAATAGCGCAATCGTGTCTGAACCGTGCTGGTGCCCGGGAACAGCAAATCCGAAAATCCATCGCGGATCGCGCCGATCCCGAGTTCGTCTCGAGCTTCGCTGTCGGTCAATGCGCCCATGAGCGCGTTCACTGCCTCGGCCTCGGCGCTGCCGAAAGAGACCCATCCCAAGGCTGAATTAGTCATCTACCGACCTCAGAAATGATGTTTGTCGATCTGACAGTGACGGGTAGCTGCGCCAGTTCCAGCCGCCCATGGTCTATCCAGAACACAGCCAACCCTTGCAGCGGATGCTGCGGGAACAGTCTTGCCACCAGTGCGCCGTAGCTGGAGAGCTGCGGCCAGTAGAGGCCGAAACCCTCACCCGCACCGCCAGATTTGTGGTCGATCAAAAGGCAACCCTTCGGCCCAACTGCCAGCAGGTCGACCATACCGGGAATTTCAGCACCCTCTTTAGTACGTCCTAGAAGAGGGATTTCGCAAAGCAGATCGGTGTATCCATCGGCCGCAAGCCAGGCGTTCAGCGCAGCTGCTCGCGCCGCGACCAGTTCCATAGTTGTGTCGTCTAACCCGGTAGCCTGGGGCAGGCCTTCAGTAAGATCAGGCCGCGTCAGGCAAGTCCGCAATGCAAGGTGAATCGCTGTCCCACGGGCCGCGTCACTGACTTTGCCGGGCCATGGCGTACCCAAGCTGATACCTTGGCTTTCTGGTGCAGGCAGGGCCGTCGTGGCTTGTGATGGCTGCAACCTCCAAGGCGTCAAGTCTACAGCAGGCAAGGGGGTAGCGCTGCCGAGCCGTGGTGTATCCGTGATCTCTGCCTCGGAATACGTGGTGAAGCCCGCGTGTTCAGGCAACTGCCTGATGATGGCCGGGCAATCAATCCCGCCGATGCGCAGTGTATCACCACCGATCTGCGGCGCGCAGGCATCTGTGAATACATGGAACAGGCAATTGGCTTCAGGTGCTTCCTCATCGCGCTCCTTGATGAAGCCCGGCCATTCCAGCACCAGCCGATCGCGCGCCCGTGTCAGGGCGACGTACAGCAGGTTCTTCCCATTGGCCTCGAAATCCGCGCGACGATCCTCAATGAACCGCCGCTCGGCCTCTGGGGCCGCAAATCCGGGCGTGTGGATTAGCGCGGCCGAGGCCAGCACGGCGTCCATATCGTCGATCTTGTCAAGCGCGGTGAACTGGGTCGCAGTGCTTCCCGGCCATTCTTCGATGCCGTGATCGAATTCAGCCACCACAGTGATCGGCCATTCGCGACCCTTGCAGGCGTGCCAGGTCACGATCTCTACCGCTTCGGCGCTGTTTGCAGCAGGGTCGGGACGGCGGTCGAAATCGCGCTCACCTGATCGGGCATCAAGCCAGCCCAGAAAAACCTTGGCGCTTTCGCCATGGAATCCGGCGGCGGCTTTAAGGTCACGATGGGCAGATTCAAAGTCGCTTGCTTCGGCTTCAAGTCGCAGAAGGTCTGCACGCGCCTGTGCCGCATCGGGCTGACGGTCAGCCCAAAGCCGCAGCCCAGCGACATTGATCACAAGATCCAGTGCGTTGGAAATCGGCAAGCTTGCAAGGTGGTCTGACAGAGCCGCCAGTCGCATGAGAACCGGATCATCCGCAAGCCGTCCTTCGATTTGCGCAGACATTGCAGATTGCAGGCTCAGGGGATCGGGGCCGAGGGTGCGCAGCAAAAGCGCCGAATTGGTATCGGCAGGGTTCGCGGCATAGCTCAGTGCAGCACGGGCGGCCTGAACAACCAGACATGTCGCCCAGCCATCTTCGGCGATGCGAACAGGTACGCCACGCGCCCGCAGTTCCTCGGCATAGCGGGCGGCAGTTGCGTGGCGGCAAACCAAAAGCGCGATATCAGAGGGGCGGACGACCCTTGTGGCCTTGGTGTGCCGATCGGTGATTGTTTCGCCTGTAGTGAGGATACGGGCGATGCGCTCGGCGATGTGCTCCTGCGGCTTGGAGAAGTTTCTCACCCCGCGCCCTTTGACGATGTTCAGCACTTCCAGCGCAGGACCGGGCACCGGATCACGGGTCGGGGACAGCGGGTTGTAGCCTGCGCCAAACAGCCCTGCGCCCATGGCATTGACGAAGTCCATAACCGCCGGTGTTGACCGCCAGTTGCGGTCAAGGGGCTGCGTCGCATCGGGGTTGGCCGATGCAAGGGCCTGCGACAGCCGAGGGTCAGCCCCCTGAAACCCCATGATCGACTGTTTTACATCCCCCACCAGCAGCGTACGTGGCGCGCGGGCACCTAACTGCCACAGCAGCGCGAACTGCACCGGATTGGTGTCCTGAAATTCGTCGATGATGACGCAATCGATCTCATCCAATACAGCTTGGCGCACTGCTGGATCGGTGCGCAAAAGCCGTTCTGCACCCGCAATCATATCGGCATAGTCAATCAGCCCAAGTGCTTTCTTGCGCGTTTCATACGCCTCCATCACTTCCTGCGCACAAGCGATCAGGCACCGAAAATGCAGCTTTGCATCTGCCAAGGGGCCGGGATGCGCAGGCAGCGCATCTGCGGCCTGAATGATCGCGGTGGCAAGATCATCATAGCCCTCGGGCGTCTTCGTTTTGCTATTCGAGGTGAAAAGATTACGCAGGGACTGCCAGAGGCTCCAGTCCCGGTCCAGCAGGGTTGGATCGCGGTCAACGCGACGAAAAAGGGCAAGGTTCTTTTCCAGCGTCTCGCGGGGGCCCTTGGCGGTAACGGTGGCCATGCCGCCCTCGGGAAAGGCGGCAAGCATGGCGGAAATCGCCGCCGCCAAAGCATCACGGGCGGCGGCGGGATCCGCGAGCACCTCGCCATAGATCGTATCGAGCCGCGCTAACGCGGGTGCGATCAGGCCTGGATCACCGCCTTTGTCACCCAGACCCCGCAACAGGTCGATCATCGATAGAACCCGGCCCCGCAGGGAATCTTCGACCGTTTCGCCCTTTTGCCAGTTGGGCTGATATCCGAACCGCTCAGGTTCGGCCTTGATCGGGTCAAGCGCCTTGGCATGCGCCAGCGCCTGCCGGATCAGCAGGTCCCGCTCGGCATCGCCAAGGTGGCGCGGTTGCAGCGAGGCACCCGCCGCCAGCGCATGTTCCGTCAACAGCCGCAGGCCCAGCCCATGGATCGTCGAGACGTAGGCTCGCTCAACCGCCATGGCCTCGGCGACCAGTCCATCAGCAAGAAGACCCGCCCGGATACGTTCGCGCAATTCGCCCGCGGCGGCTTCGGTAAATGTCACTGCGAGAATACGTTCGGGCCGCACCACGCCGCGCTTCACCCAGTCGGAAAGCTGGGTCTTGATACGATGGGTTTTCCCTGCGCCCGCGCCGGCGGGCACGATGACCAATCCTCGGTCTGAGTCTGCTCCGTTCATGGTCATGCCTCCTCGATCTGGCGAATGAACGCGGTAACCAGGGTCGAGCCATCAGTCAGCGCATAAGGTGTGAACCCCGCCTCTTTCTTGAAAAACCCCTCGTCGGCCGAGGTGTTCAGTACGACCCGCCCGGCGCCAAGCTGCGCCAGCCGTTCAGCAAGCATTGCAACAGCCGCATCATTGACGGCATCGCCCATGTCGCGGGCGGGTGATCCTTCTGCAGGCACAAGGCCGGAAGTTAAGAGCCCACCATCATTCATCAGGTGATAAGCAATACCGACCTTTCGGCCGATCAGAGGGTCCATTCCATCGCCGTCGCGCCGAATGGGACGGGCTAGCATGTCACGATAAAGCCCCGCTTGCAGATCCCATCCAGCCTCCATTCGCCTGCGGCGGGCCGATGTGCCACTTTTCTTGTGATCGACGACAAGCAGCGCACCGTCAGGCAACTCAAGGATCGCATCGGCCTTGCCGTGCAGGTTGATGCCATGCGCCTCACCGGCCAGCCAGATCTCGTTACCGATGATCTTTGCACCAAGCGCCAGCAGATGTTCGCGCCAGCGCAGCGCTGCCTGAAGAATCTCACGTTCGAGGCCGCTGCGCTCCATTTCCCATGATGCGCTGCGCAGAAATCCCGCATGGCGGGTGAGCGCGCGATCATAGGCTTCGGCGACCGCCGCAGTCAGTGCCGCAGGTTCCGGCACAGGCTGATCTTTGAGGAATACATGTTCAAACACGTCATGGGAAATGTTGCCCTTGGCCATGACATCAAGTTCCTCTGCCGACCAGGACATGTCGCCGGCCCCCACCTCGTCCAAAAGCCAGGCCAAGGGGCTGACCAGAAGCGTTTCCAGCCGAGACGGCGATTGAGGTTTGGTTGTTCCATCATCCTTGCGCCGCAGGGCCAACAAGTCGAGGCCGGGGAAAGACAGGGCCTTGGGCAGATCGTCCGGTTCTGGAAGGGGCGACAAGCGGTGGTGCGCCACAGGCCAATCGCCGGGCGGCAATCGCGACAGGTCCAGGATCAGATCCTGCGCGTCCTCGACGCCCGATATCGCCCGCGCGACCAAGGAAAGCCCTGCCGAGGGTTGCTGCCGTGCCCCAGACAGATCGCGCCACGGGATCAGAAAGGTAACTGTGCCGGTAACCGTCTGAAGTTGCTGATCGAAAAGAGACAGGCTTTGCGCCAAACCCTCAGCCCGGCCGCGAAGTTGCAGCCCTGTCGTGGCTCGGATCGTGATGATTTCGCTGTCCAGAAACATCGGATTGGCGCGCGGACGCGTCGGATACAGACCATCGGTGAAATCCGTGACGATCAGATGCCGGCAGGGCCGCCACGGCGTTTCCTGTGCAGACCAGAGGCTGACACCTTCAAGGTTGCGCTCTGGATCGGCACTTGACGGGGATGCAATCTGGATACCGCGCAGGATCGCTTCCCAGTCTGGGCTACCCTCGCCGGGCGGGATCGACAGACGGGCGCGGACGTCATGTCCCTGCGCAATGCGCTCACAGATACGGTCGATCAGGAAACGCAGTTGGGCCAGACTGCCCGCTGAGGCGCGAATGTCCGTCCAGAGGTCTTTGTGCGCGGGGGTGGGCGAAAGGACCTCTCCCCGAAAATCACCGCTAATCAGGCTTTCGGCGAGATCGCGCCCGGTCTGTGCGGACCATGGCATCAGCGGCGACAGGGCGAGGCTGGCCAGAACCATCGCAGGTGTGGGTGTTCGCTTGGCCAGTGCCAGTTGAAGTGCTGTCTCACCGATGATGTCGCGCTCGGGCAGGCTGGCGGGAAGCCCGGAAATCGGCACGCCCTGCTCCGCAAAGGCGCGGGCAATCTGGCGTGGGTCACCAGAGGCTAGCACAGCAATCTCCCGCGCCGAGACACCGCTTTCAATCAGGGCACGCGCGCGGGCGGCGGCAAAATCAGCGCAAGCAGCCAAATCGCGCAGACCATAAAAGGCGAGGCTGTCATCCTTTGGCCCGGCCTCGATTGATGCCTCGGCCACCCCGCCTTGCAAAGCATGCAACCGCGACCCTTCACGCGCCGGGCGCCTCTTGGCGGGTACGTCTACGGCCCCGAATTCCTGCTGAAGCCGGGCGTAAAGAGCCTTCATTGCGGCTGGCGCATGCGGATCGAGCGATCCCTGAACCACCGGTAGCGGGTCAAGAAACCGCCCATGCGGCAGCTCCAGCACATGGCGCACCGGGGCCAGCCCTTCGGGCAAGGTGTCACCCAGCTTGCGCCAGAGTTCGATAAGCGCATTCAGATGCCGCTGAGCGCGGCTGACCTCCATCGCCCCCGCCGCTGGGGCGCGCAGATTGCCAGTGGCCAACACGAGACCCTCCAGCGCCGTACTGATGGCCGAGATCGTTTCGACCGGCGCATTGGCAAGGCTATCGCGCCAGACCGGATCGGGGTTCTCCAAAATCGCCCGCCCCGGCGCCCATTCTGGCGCTTTGGGTGAAAGGGAAAGCTCAGCGAGGCCGGTATCAGTCAGCCGGTACTGCAGGCCGGAGCGAGGATCGACGACGAGAAAAGGGTAGAACATGAGTTTCGATCTCGCTGCATAAATTGAATAGTGTAACGGGATGCTATTCTGGATCAATGGTTTATACGACTATTCCCGTTCTCTTCTGCGCGCTTAACAAGCCCGTTTTCGGATGTTTGACCCTACGATTACCCACCCGGATAGACTTCGAAGAGTTCCTCTGCCGCATCGATATCTGATGAAAGCTCCCTGTAGTCCCGCACCAGCTGCGAGATGATGTCTGCACCTTCAACGATATCGGCCCACCGGTGTCGAAGGACAGCGGCAGGATCAATCAGACCCAGCATATTGCCAGCAATCGCCGCAGTTGAATCGCTGTCCCCACCATGGGTGGCTGCAATCAGGAGGGCCTTTTCGAAGGAGCCTCCGGCCAGGCAGGCATAAAGCGCGATCGACAACGCCTCTTCGGCGGTCCAGCCACCACCCAAGGATTCGACTGTTTCCCCAGTACCGTCTCGAGGCGCGCGAAGCGCAGCTTGAATTGCCTGTGCAGTCTCTTCGCCCCCAGCCAATCGCGCATAGGTCGCTGCAGTCTGGGCTGCACACTCCTCAAGCTTGGCGCCTGCAGTGACATCGGCAAGCATTTCCGCCCAGGCTGCCGCTGCAAGCTGGCCGGTCCGATGGCCATGCGTCAGGGCGGATGTCTCGATGGCCATTGCGCGCACCTGGTCGCGCGGGAACATCAAGCCAATGGGGGCCACCCGCATGATGGTTCCACATCCTTTGCTGCTGTTTTGTGCAGGGTCCCCAAACTGGGCGCTCGCCGCCAAGGATGACAGGCAGGTATTGCCCGGCGCGCGGCAGACCTGAAGGCGTGGGTCGTTGATTAGCCCCACATCGTCGGTCTGAACTTTCGGATTGCTGCCTTGGGTTCTGTACCAGCGCAACAGCGCGTGATGGATAACGGACGGTGGGTGGCAGATACCCTTCAGAGCGCCGCGTACGCGCGCGCGCAAGACTCCCTCGGCCGTGAACAGCGTCATCTGGGTGTCGTCTGTAATTGCGCCGTGCACACCCATGTGCGGTGGGAGCTCCGAAATGCCGTCCGGGAAACGACGGCGGATCTCCGCGAGCGACAGGAACTCGATCTCGGCACCCAGACTGTCGCCGATAGCGCCACCCAGTAGACTGGCATGTAGTCGGATCAGGGGTAGCCCTTCATGTCGGGCGTAATCGCTCACAAGGCGTTCCTGAACCCGCGTCTCGATTGCCCCGGGCCGTGCTGCGCGGACGAGGGTCATTGCCTCGCCCGCTGAACGCCCGCGCTCAACGAGCAGAATGGCAGCAATCGTCCCCGCGCGTCCCAGCCCGCCCCGGCAATGGACCAGCACCCGGCCGCCATTTTCCAAAATGCGGTGAAGGCGGGGCGACAACTCGCGCCAGCGCGCCATGGCCTGTGGCGTTGGCACACCCAGATCGGGGATCGGGATGTGATGCCAATCCATCCCGCGTGCCCTTACCGCATCACCAAGCTCCGTGACAGAAAGCAGATCGAACTCAGAGTCCTCGATCAAGGTCAGGACCGCTTTCGCTCCCCAGGCCCTTATCACGTCCAGATCAACATCCAGATCGCGGTCCCATCCCTCGCCAAAGACACTGTCGCCTTTCTTGCCAGGACAAAGGGTTAGACCGAGATGACCGTTCCCAATAGGCAGGCTGTCGATGCGAAGGGGGTGGGATGTGCTGTCACGAAGCAAGCGCTGTACTTTCTTTGTCGATTCGAGCTGAAGTTACTCTTGGGGTGCGTCAGTTTCGGTCGTATCAGAAACTGGGCTACCAGAAACTGCCAAAAACTGCGCCTCGACCTGATCGCCCCACCTCACCAGATACCAGTCCATCTCCTGCCGTCCTCCGGCGCGGAAACGGACGATCAGTGATCCGTCCTCCATCCGCTCGGTCTGCTGTTTGGGATGAAACAGATACCCCGCAGCTTCATCGGCAACGTCAGGCAGAAACCGCCAGACGACATCAAGCGGTTCCTCCCGCCATACACCAAAGCTCTCTGATAGCCATTCCTGCAGATCGAACCCTTTGGGGCGCTCATAGACCTCAGGTTCCAACGAAACCCGTTCAAACCCAGCCAGTGCAAACAGTCGAAGATCGTTCTGATATTCGCTCCAAGCCAAAAGGTATTGGCGCCCTTGACCAAATAACATGGCAATTGGGCCGAGTCGGGTATTACGTGAAAGCTTTGCCGAAGCACGGGCACGATGATCAGCAGAGATCATGACCCCTGCAAGGATTGCTTCGCGAATTGTAGATAAAGTCTCGGGCGAGATTTTTTCTCGAGGGCCGGGCCGGAAGGCAACGCCGTCAGCCAATAGTTGTGCTTCAAGGTCAGCAGCAATCGACCGGCGGCGATCCTCGCGGAACATTGCCTGCACCTTTACCAAAAGGCGCTCCAATGTTTCCGCTGTTAGCTCATCGCCCTCGCGCCGCGCAATAGCGGCAGCGCGGTGGCCGGCGGTCAGTTCATCAAGCGTGGGTTCAGCCATGCGACCCAATGATCCCGGCGGGAAGCGCCAGTATTTTCGACCGCTTTCGCCGGAGATTTCCTCAATTTGAGGGTAGGCGTTGCGTACGGCATCACGCATGCGTTCTGCCGTGCGACGGGATACGCTGAATTCTCGCTCTATGTCAGAAAGCGAAATCCCCTCCGCTGACCCCTGCATTATCAGAGCGAGTCGTTGCAAATCTTCTTGGCGAGCGTAGCGCATGACTCCTCCTGGCAATACAGTACAATCATTCTGACGGCGCACTTTGCGTCAACGGCCAAAGCCAATCGGTCGCGTTGTTCCTGTCTTTGCCTCATCTTCAAGGATCAGAGCGCGCAGAATTTCCTCTGGGTCCGAAACACCCAGTGCCTCCATTCTACGGGCAACGTTCGCGAAATCTCCCGAAGCAAGTCGATCAAGCGTAGACAATTCTTTCGGTGGTGAACATGAAAAATGCGCAGCCCAAGCCAGCGGAAGTTGATCGGCGGAGAGAAAATCGAAGCGGATGCGGAAGGTAAACCGGCGCTGTGTTGCAGGGTCGAGCTTTTCAACGAAGTTGGTAGTGCAGACGAAGGGCAACGGGTGGCTTTCCATCCAGGTCAGCATCTCATTGACCTGGCTCACCTCCCAGCTGCGTTCCGCGCCACGACGGTCAGCTAGCAAGCTGTCCGCCTCGTCGAAGATGAGCATGGCACCGTCGGCGCGTGCGTCAGAAAAGGCCCGCGCGATGTTCTGCTCGCTTTCGCCAACCCATTTCGACATGAGGTCCGAGGCGCGCTTTTCTATTACCGGCATGCCGATGACCCGGGCCAGATGCCGTGCCCATGCGCTTTTGCCGGTCCCCGCCGGTCCTTCAAGACAGAAACTGACCCGGCGAGGTGCGCTCGGAGACGCCAGGCGCGCTTCGATCTTGGCCAGATTGGCGTCGGCGCGAGCCAGACCAGGTTGCCAAGGCACTTCTGAATAATGCCGCGGCGCGCTATCGGCTCCGCCCTTTGCCAGACGGGCGGCGGCATCAAGTACCTGCGAGACAACATCAGGCCCACCATCACAAAGCCTTGCCACCACCATCGCGTCCGAAACAAGCGCCGGGGCCTGATCATGACGTTCTGCCATATCCGGCAGGGCGGCGTCCGGTATCCCGACACCATGTCGCTCTTCGAGGCGTTGCCAGATACGCGCTCGCACACGACCCGATGGCGGGCGCATCATCACCGAGTAGCTGATCCGCCGAAGAAAGGCAGGGTCACAGGCGTGAACTGAATTCGTGGTCCAGATCACCGGGATCGGATTGGTTTCGAGAATTCGGTTGAAATGGACCTTCGACGGCATGTCATGGCTAAAGCGGAAGCTGTGCCCACCAATCAGGTCTTCCATCTCGTCGAACAGCAGCACGGTATCCGATCTTTGCCCCAGCATGCGAGATGCCATGGTGAGTTCGGCCAGGCGCTCCCGGCGCGACGGCTCGCCTCCGTCATCGTCCGTTTCTCCGACCGAGCGCAGTTCGGCTCCGACCTCACGCGCGAGCACCTTGGCGAACTCGGTCTTGCCTGTGCCAGGAGGGCCGTAGAGAAGAATGTGCACGCCTGGTTGGCGTTTGGCCATCGCGTTGGACAGCAGGTCACGCATCAGGTCCGCGTCCTGGCCTAGACCTTCGAAGTCTTGCCATTGAGCCTGCGGCGTAGCTGCACGCGGGAACATCAGGGCAATCAGGTCGGTAATGCAATCGACTTCGGCAAGTAGCGCTAGGGTCAGGCGATCGGACAGATCGAACGGCATCCGGCGATGACGTCCGCCGCTGTTGCGCTGCACCAATCCCGAGTTTGTCAGTCGGCCGGATGCGCGCATGGCTGCGCGGATTTCAGGCTCGGGCGCAGCGCAGAACCACGACAAAAGCAGTGGCACCGTGACCTCTCTGGTTTCCAGCGCGCCATCGACGACATGCTCGAACCCGTCGAACAACTTGTAGAACGCGACGAAGGTCAACATGGATGTTTCGGCCGGGGATAGCCCGAAATGCTCGCCAAGGAGGGTTGAGTTGCGCTGAACGATCTCGCCCTCTCCGCCCCCGGCGGTCGGCACAAGGTCATGCGCGAGGGTCCTGATCTTGTTCCACCATTGAGAGCTTGGTCGGGTACGAGGCCGTTCGGGACATTCGACTTCGGTCAGGTACTCCAGCCAGCCGGGCAGTTCCTTTGCTATACGGCTGGCTGGACCGAAACGGTTGGCCAATCGAGCGATCATTTCAAGTGCGAGATATTGTTCGTGCGTCATTGCTCAGCTCCGTCGTTTCGACAGAAGTGACATGGCAATACGTCAGATATGGACATACCCCGAGGAGAAGGTTCGTCGGGATGTTTTTTGCATGAGCGCCATGGTGAAAATGACCACTTGTCTCTAGCCCGAAGGCCGAGTCCTTGGCCTGCGTTTGTCGCACGACCGTCCAGCGAAGCATCACAAAGATGGAAGTGCAGACGCTGATCCGCGAGGTGGCAATGCAGGGCCGTTGGCACTCTGTTCTGGCCAACAATGCTTGGTTGCAACGGTTGCCGATCTGCTCTGATTGACACTCTCGAATGCCTTGGCAGTTTTACCCCTTTTTGGCCATGCGTGTGCTAACCCTCCAACGTCATCGCGAAATTTCTCCAGCTATCACGGCCCTCCCATGAACGGCGAGAGTCGCGGTGAACCTTGGACAGCCGAACTGCCGGATGACATCGACGACCCGCGCGTCGTAGGCAGCCTGCCCGATGAGCCGACACAGGTCTGAAGCGTGAAACTGCCGGTTACCGCTGGGTGCGGCCTTTATCTGAGCGTGCAACTCACGCTCCCGTGGATCCGCTGCCTGTCTTGGCGTGGGCGCTTCCGCCGGTCGGCTTACCGAACCAGGTGAGGTTCGCCATCGGCGCATGAACCCGAGCAGGTAGCCGGCAGGAACCCTGTCGTTCCCGCGCGCCCGGTTGAAGGCCAGGAAGCGGTCCCAGATCACCTGCGTGTCGACGTTCCAGCAGGGCAGGGCCCTTTTCGCAGCTTTGATCAACTCCGCCCAACAAGTCTGGAAGACGTTGGACGCTTCAGAAATAGTGATTTGTCCTAAAAAAATAGTTTTGTTATTTCTTTCTCTAGATAGTGATGTGTCGCCTGTGCCTGACGCAACATCCTGATCGCCGTCTTCAGTATCGAAGGCCGTGAAGCGAAACAGCCAGGGGGCGAATTTGCCGTTGGGCTTCTCGCGTATCAGCTCCAGCTCGGATGCCTCGAGTTCAGCCAGCAGCGCGGTCAGGTACTGGCGCGAGATGCCCATCTTGGACGCCAGGTCGGCGAGGGTGAAGGCGGCCGTCCCGCGCGGCAGCCCGTTGTAGCCCTCCTTCCACGCAATGGCGTCGAGGATGACGGTCGCCAGCTTGTGGGCGGAAACGGACAGCTCTGTCTGGGTGATCCGTCTCAGGATCAGGCCGGTCGTGGGTTCCATGGTTGGTGTCTCCTGTGAGAGACGACCCCATGCCGAGAGCAAACAACATTCTTGCCGGCAAAACAACTTTGCTGGTTGCGGCGGTTCGGACAGTGCGCTAGAAGATCCTTGTTCACGGGTTCTTCTAGCGCGGCGTCAGGCTTTTCGGTCTGGCGTCGTTTCCCTTTTTGGGTTCGGTGCACCGTCACAGGTGCAAGATGATTGGGTGCGGACCTGCCTCGGACAGGCCCGGGCAAGTTCAGTAGCGGACCTCTTCGAAACCGTAGTTCCCCTCATGATCCCGCCAGTCCACGAAGACCGAGCGGTAGCTGACCCAATTACAGTGCCCGGTGTCGGGCAGCTGTGAGGCGGGCGGGACCTGTGCGACACTCGACCGTGTCCATCGATAGTCACCCTGCACACCGTAGGAACCGAGGCGCGTGGCGTCGTAACGGTTGCAATCGCCATCCCGGTTTTCGCGTTGGCTGAACTGGATGTGAAAGACGCGGATGCTGCGGGCGAAGTCAAAGGCATCGCCCGAAATGTCGATGTCGGCCTGCTCGTCTGACTGGGCTTGGACCAGGGGCAGCGGAGCTTGCGACACGCTGACCTGAGGCGCCTCCCGGAAGGCGATGTCGTAAAGCCGTTCCATCGGCGAGAGGGGAGCAGGGGCGGTGAACGACACCCCCATCGGGCAACGCCAGATCTGCAAGGGTGGCTCGATCGGCCAGGGTGTGATCCTGCGGATGAAGACCGCACGCGCATGGGCACAGGGCGCCGATGCCGGCCAGCCGCCCGCGAGACAAAGCAAAATGGCACAGTCGACTTGGTAGGCTTGCGCCGGCTCGACCGAACCGACGAGGCTCGATACTGTGATGGCCGCAGCTGCTGCTGCGGTCCGGACCTTGTGATTCATGACGCCGACTCCAGCTATAATGGTGCGGCGATACAAAACAACACTAACGATAGCAAGCAGATTTGATCGCTGAAAACAGCGTTCGCTTCGGCAGAGCGTCGAAGGCGAGCGGCAAGGGATGGAATGGCATTCACCATTCTTGGAAAACTGGCTCTGATGCCTCGCCAAAGCCTTCGATAGGCAGCCGCGCTCTTGGTTTGGGTCGTGGCGAGGTTCGCCGCCCTGAACCTCGGTCCCCTAGCCGTTTCACAGTGGCGCGCGAAAGCCGTTGAAGGCCTTGCGGAGACGTCTACTGTCGCCGCCATGAAGAACCGGGATCACATGCGCGCCTTCTTGCGGCGCGCAGCGGCGCTTTTCGCCTTTATCGCCCTGCTCTGGGCGATCCAGGTCGTCAACTGGATCACCGGCTACGGGCTGAACCCGGCGTTCGGGCTGATCCCGCGGCACTTCGATGGGTTGGATGGTATCATCTTAATGCCCCTCCTGCATGGAAGCTTCGGGCACCTGATGGCCAATACGCCGCCGCTGCTGGTGATGGGTGGTCTTCTGGTGGCTACAACCACGCGGGCCTTGCTGCCGGTGAACGCTGTGGTGATCGGCCTCGGGGGAGGCCTCGTCTGGCTGTTCGGCAGCTCGGCCATCCATATCGGCGCGTCGGGACTGGTCTTCGGCTGGTTCGGTTTCCTCGTCGTGCGCGGCCTCGTGGATCGCTCGCTGATCACGTTGGGCGCGGCACTACTGGTCGGTGTCCTCTATGGCTCCATTCTCTGGGGCGTTCTTCCGGGCCAACCCGGCGTCTCGTGGGAGGCGCACCTCTTCGGTGCCATTGCGGGTGCGGCCGCTGCCTTCCTGGTCCGAACGCATGTCCATGCGCCGCGCCTCGGCGGCGTCGATCTGGACTAAGCGCCACAACTGACGTGCCCGGCCCAGTCCGGGCCTTCGCCGGGCTTACCATGGCTGCGGCGCGGCTTTACCGAAGCGGCCTTTCGTGGCACCGTTCAGCGTCGTCGGGCAGGTCGAAGGCCGCAGTGTGGACATGGACGAAACCGCTCTCGCGGTAGGGGCGCTTGCGGCGAGTGTAGCGCGCTGATCGCGGTGGTTGGATTTGGTGGATGGGCGCGCCTGTCGGACGATTGGGACCTTCTCAATCGGATGACAGGAGGTTTTCATGTCCGACCAGTATATTCCCGCCCTGCGCCGGCGGTTTCTCGAAGATATGCAGATCAAGGGGCTGCTGCCGAAGACGCAGACGATGTATCTGCGAGCGATGCGGGAGTTCACCCGGTTTCTGGGCCATTCGCCCGATACCGCGACCCCGGAGGAGCTGCGCGCGTTTCAGCTCGACATGAAGGAGCGCGGCATCGGCGCGCCGACCTTCAACAACCGGCTGACGGTTCTGAGCTTCTTCTTTGCAACGACGTGTCCGCGACCCGAGATGAAGCGGCATATGCGCTACCAGAGGGCGGCCAAGAAGATCCCCGTGGTGCTGAGCGCCGAGGAGGTTACGCGCATTCTTGAAGCCGCGCCGGGGCCCGGGCTCAGATACCGGGCGGCCTTCAGCGTGGCATATGGCGGCGGGCTGCGGGCGAGCGAGGTCACCCACCTGAAAGTCGGCGATATCGACAGCGACCGGATGCTGATCCGCATCGACCAGGGCAAGGGCCGCAAGGACCGCCATGTGATGCTGTCGCCGAGCCTGCTTGAACTTCTGCGCGAGTATTACCGCGAAGCCCGGCCCGCGGGCTGGCTCTTTCCTGGGCGCAACAGGATCGATCCGATCTCGACGAGGCAGTTCAACCGGGCCTTCGGGGTGGCCTGTGACTTTGCAGAGATCAGGAAGCAGGCGTCGCCCCACACTCTGCGACACAGCTTTGCCACCCATCTGCTGGAGGGCGGCACCGATATCCGGGTGATCCAGGTGCTGCTCGGGCACGCCAAACTGGAGACCACGACAATCTATACGAAGGTGGCGACCAAGACGATCCGGGACGTCACCAGCCCGCTTGATCTGCTGGTACGCAGAGAGGCCGGTCCAGGTTAAGCGCGGGTTCCGTGTCGCGTCCCAGACTGGAGGTCGCGGATATTTTCCGCGCCCATGGGGCTGCCTATCGCAGCGAGCACGCCGGACATCTGAACCTGCGGCAGCTCAAAGTGATGTCTGCGATCGAGAACTGCCGCACCGCCGCCCTCGGCGGGCATGTGTCGGCATGTACCAAGTGCGGTCACGAGCACGTCGCCTACAACTCGTGTCGCAATCGGCATTGCCCGAAGTGCCAGGGCGTGGCGTCACGGGACTGGATGCAGGCGCGCATCGAGGATCTGTTGCCGGTCGAGTATTTCCACGTGGTCTTCACGCTGCCGGCGCAGGTGGCCGATATCGCGCATCAAAACAAGGCGGCGGTCTATGGTTTGCTGTTCAAGGCGTCGGCCCAGACGCTTTTGACCATTGCCGCCGATCCGAAGCATCTCGGCGCCCGGATCGGCATGACCAGCGTGCTGCACACCTGGGGATCGGCGATGACCCACCATCCCCATGTGCATGTCGTCGTCCCGGGCGGTGGCTTGTCGCCTGATGGCACGAGATGGATCGATTGCCGCCCGGGGTTCTTCCTGCCAGTGAAGGTTCTGTCGAGGTTGTTCCGGCGATTGTTCCTTGAGGGGCTTATCCGATTGCACCGGACCGGCAAGCTGCGCTTCTTTGGGAAACTGGCGGGGCTTGCCGACCCGGATGCCTTCGCTGCCCATCTCGCCCCGCTGCGGAAGCTTGACTGGGTCGTCTATGCTAAACCACCCTTCGGCGGACCCGAAGCCGTGCTGTCCTACCTGAGCCGCTACACGCACCGCGTCGCGATCTCCAACCACCGCCTCGTCAGTGCCGATGCCGACACTGTGGCATTCCGCTGGAAAGACTACAGGATCAAGCGCGGCGACCGTATGAAGGTCATGCGCCTGCCCACGAGCGAGTTCATTCGCCGCTTCCTCAACCATGTCCTGCCATCAGGCTTCCACCGCATCCGCCACGCGGGCTTCTTGGCGAACGGCATCCGACGCGACAGGATCGAGAAGATCAGGCGTTTGCTCGATGCGGAGCCAAAGCCGGACGAGGCAACAAGTGAAGCCGTAACTGACGATCCCGCCGATCCGAACACGCATCAGCCCTGCCCGAAATGCGGTGGCGGCATGATCGTCATTGAGACCTTCACCCGCGGCCAAACACCAAAATCCCGCGCCCCGCCATGGAAGGATGCCGCATGATCCAACCGTCACACCTGGTTCCACCATCCATAGGCACCGGAGCAGTCGTTGCGGCCACTCCACCGAAACCCGAGTTGCAGCAAGCCCATGGCAACAGCAAAATGACGATCCGGCGGCATCGGTCCAGACAGATCACCTGGCCGACACGGATCGGCGTCGTCAGCTTCAAGCGTCATGGTATCGGCCAACCAAGCCTTGAGCCACTATCCCCATAGCACCGAAATCCGCCCGCGCTTTCCTCCTTGTCAGATTTGTCGCCGCTGCAGCTCGCGCTGACAGCAGCCACAAACCTTGGACAAAGCTGCCGTCGCCGCCAGTCGGTCAAGCGTCCGATTCAGAGGTCTTTCAGTCACGTGATCCAGCGTGTAGATCGCGCCAGTGCGGCGAATCTGCCCCATTGAGCGAGTGCGAGGCTTGTTCAATGGGGTAGGTTCATCATACGGGCAAGGATAAGGAATAAACAAAGGCTATTAGATGGCTTATGTGATTCACAGGGACATCTCGCTAATTGAGTGGCGTTATTCCTCTAGTCTTTCTGCGAGTTCAATTACGAAGGGCGATGGGTTGTTCGCGCTGTGAAGCATATGGATTTCCTCTTCAGCACGGGTGAAGCCGACATAGAAGAGGCGGCGCGCCTCTCTGGTTTCTCTTTCGTTCGGGTTCGGGCGAGGAATTCTGCCATCGTCCATGCCGAACATAACGACAAGCCTGAACTCGCGCCCTTTGGAGCTGTGCAAGGTTGTGAGGTTGATCCGATTATTCCCTTCGCCGTGGCCGCAGAATTGACCCAAGGTCATTTCTTCATTCGCACCACCGGGAGCTGTTTTAAGAATGAATGCGTCGAGCGTGTCGCTTTCATCTGCCAAGGTCCGTGACCCCGCGAACAACTCACGCAGTATCTCGTGCCGGACGCTCAATAGCCAATCATGTAGCGACATCGCGTTTTCTCGGTGTTCCCAAAGCAAGCGCATCAGCGCCCGTTGAAAGTCGAGGCGTGACTCTTCCGAAGTAAGCGATTCAGCGAATACGCGGCAGCCTTCATCGATCAGGCGTGAAAATCTAGGGTTTCCCGACTTCCATCCTTCACAGCACCACGTCCCGCATTGCTCAAGCCATCGCATCAGGCGACTAGATCGGGGGTAGATCGCGTTGCCATCGGCACGAATGGTTGCATAGCCGCGCGCCTGGGCTGCATTCGCAACGGCATCGCCAATCCAGGCAGCCGGATAGAGAATTGCAACTTCGCCAAGCCGAAGGTCGGGCAGACGAGCCATCGCATCGGGAATAAGAGTGTCGAAAACGTATCCGGCTTGCCCGTCATAGTTTCCGTTCACCGGATGAAAGAAAACTGTTCCTTCTTCAGCGCCCTCTGGGGCTTCGTAGTCTCTCTCTTCACCAAGAGCGTACTGCGAGGCAGTGACGATCTTTGACCCGCAGCGATAGTTCAGGCGCAGCCTGACGGTCTCGACGTCTTCCCTCTGCGAAAGGCGTTCAAGAAGGACAGGGTTTGCTCCGGTAAAACCGTATATGGACTGATCGACATCGCCGACCGCGAACAAGCGTATGCCCGTACTAAAGCACAAGCCCATCACCATCTGGTGCAGGGCGCTCCCAAGGTCTTGATACTCGTCGACAATCAAGACGGGGTACTTGGCCTTGATCGCGTCCTGAAGCCATTGATGTTCCCGCAACGCGCGCACGGACAGCAGGGGCATGTCGTCAAAATCGATCAGGCCTGCGCGGCGCAGCTCTTCTTCGTAAGCGACAACCAACTCAGCACACTTTGCGTCCTGTTCCCGGAAGGCTGCCGTATCGCGCTTCAAGTGCGAGCGGCGGTAACGATCCATCCGAAGACGCCAAAATCTATGCGGGTCTTCCCCGCGCGCTATGACACGATCATACGCACGCTCCAGTGCGCCGCGCTGTTCTTGGAGTGTGGCGACCTGGAAATCACCAGGTAGCCCCATGCCTGCAACCTTGGCGTAGGGCAGGATAATTTGCGTCAAAGAAAACGAGTGAACCGTGCCGATAAACACGCGCCCGCCTGGCTCGATGCCGAGCGCATCAAGCCGCTGTTCAAGTTCGCGCGCGCACTCATTGTTGTACGTGATGCAGGCTACGCCGCGTGGTTCTTGCACATCCTCGGATAAGATGCGCGCCAGCTTAGTCGTAAGTGTCTTCGTCTTGCCACTGCCTGGTCCTGCGATGACAACACAGTGGCCTTCAGACTCGTAGGCAGCCCACTGGCCGGAGTTCGGGCGCAACTCTTCAGCAGCTTTGAGATAGAGGCGGCGATCAGACACGTTCGGCCACGTACTTGATCGCATCCTTAATGTAGTCGGGCGCTTCTATGCCGTCGATGTATGACAGCATCCGTTGCGCAAAGCGGCCTTTGCCAATCGTGTCGATCATCTTCAGCAGCAAGGCGGGATCGAGTTCTTCGGGATCGGCCTCCCAGTTGTCGATATGCTCCTTGCGCGCCGCGCTAAACGGATACTCCCTGAGAACCGCGATAATGGCCGCCGCAAAACCATCATCAAACAGGTCTACTTCAAGCGTCCTGCTATTCGTGTAGATGCCGTAGGCCTCGCAGCGCTCTGCAAAGTCGTCGTGATCCGCGATAGCATCAAGCTCTTCGATCAGCGCTGTCGGTTCTGTCCCCGTGCGCTGTGTCTCGATGTCTTTAACAAGCCGCAAGGAGCGGTTGCGGCCAAGAGGCTTTTTACCTTGAATAGGATCCCAATCGGTAATCACGGCGAAGGGGATACCAAGGCCGACTAGGAACTTGGCGTACGGCCGAAAATTCGTACCAGCGACCGAACATACCGTGATGCCCATTTCATCCAGCACGTAACCAAGCCCTTCAGCAAAGGCAGGCACAAGAAACCGCTCCGCGTCCCCCTCGACTAGCAGCACGCCTCGCGCGAACAAGATTTCGGCGCGCGTTACGTCCAAGTACCGAGCGATGTCGTCAACTTCATCATCTTCAAGGTTGATCGCCTCTGCCGCATAGCCCTTTGTTCCCGCATCCCCTTCGTCCTTCAGCAACACGACAGAACGCAACGGTGCAACGCTTGCGATATGCGGGGAGTGGGTCGTTACCAACATGGTGAGCGGCGCGCCAGCTTCCTGTGCCTCGGTAAACACGTGGCGATACACTGATCGTTGAAGATGCGGGTGCAGGTGCGCTTCTGGCTCTTCAATGGCCAAGAAAGTGTGATCGCGGTGGTTTTCTTCGATCAGTCGCCGCAATTCGAGTGATTTCAGCGTCAGGAATACAAGATTGGCCGACCCGAGGCTGGCATCGCTAATGCCACGCGCGCCCTCATCAATTAGCAGGCGGACGGATCGGTACAGGCGCGCAGGATCAGTGGGGCTGAACCCGAGCGTGGGATGAATGTCCTGTTTCTGACCGCTCATCTCTTGGAACAAGTCAGCGATATTCTTTTCAAGCGTCGATACTTCGTCGAACTGAGTAATCTTTGCCGTGGCTTCTTCGATTGCCTCGCTGATTTCTTTCAGTGAATCGGTATCCACGCTCTTAAAGGCTTCTTCGATCAGCGGGCGAAGTGGGGAGCGCTGCCAAACCGACAAGTCGGCTTCGGCATCGCGCAAGGCTGGCAGAACATCCATCGTGATCCGCCGCCGAAGCTTATGCCCGAACTGCTTGGCCTCGCTCTCACCTCCATAGCAGATGAACTCGTAGTCTTCCGCCGAGGTGGGATCATCTTCCAGGTCAGCAAGAGGGCGAAGCTCGTAGGTCAGGCGAACGGTTTCAGGATCATCGTCAAGCCTGAAATCCGTCAGTATCGCGAGGATGTCCTCGTCATCCTCAAATCCCTTAATTTCCACACTGACCAAGATGCTGTCGTCTTTTGTCAGCTCGTCCAAGCCGTCCCAGAAGTCCGACAACCCAAGCTGCCGCGCGCTGTCAGGCATCGCCGGATCGAAAACGAGGCGCAGAGCGTGCAGAAGGTTGCTCTTGCCGACGCGGTTTTCCCCTACGACCACGAGATTCCCGCCAACGCTGACGTCAAAATCGGCGAAGTTTCTGAAGTTCTTTATCTGGATGCGTGAAAGATGCACTGACGCCCTCGAATTCTTACTATTTTCAAATATCTAACGCTATCAGCTCAGGCTTTCCGGATCGAGAAAAACCTGAGCTGTGGCTTAGTTCCCGTTCATCCCTTGGTCGCCGCTTGTCAGCAGGACGCGCTTCCAGAAGGTTTCGCGGGCTATCTTCAAATCGTCAAGCGTGCGGGCGGTGCGTTGTTCGAGCAGGGAAAATGGAAATGCTCATGACAATAGGGTACAAGCCTTGCTCACGCACGAGCCTGGTCAGCTCAACGTTACCGCCGTGTTCAGTATCGATGTACTGACGCCAGCGCGACCAGGTGCCGAGGTCGCCATAAGCCGAGCCGATATGGCGTCGGCCTGTGTGAATGTCCGTGGTCAGATACACCCCTTTATTGTCTTCCAGCTTCGCCCGCCAATCCAGACATGACGTCTGCTTTGCTTCAAAATGCGATTTGATCTCTCGGCTGCAGCTAATGACGGTTTTCCCGCCCATCGCGACGAACTCATCACCTCAACCCCAGCCTCTCAGCCAACCCTTCAAACTCCGGTGCCTCCGCGTAGAGTTTCTCGAACTCACGTCGCGCTTGGGCCTTGCGACCCACGCGTTCGTAAAGCTCAGCGCGGTCATGACGGATCTGGTGGAGTAGACGATCGGGGCGGTCCTTGCGGCGGCGGCCAGCGCGGGTGAGTACGTCGATGGCAGCGTCAGGCAGGCTGCGAGCCGCTAGCGCCCGAGCCCGGTAGAGCAAAATTCCCGTATCGATCGGCGTCTCGTTCTGGGCGGCGACGGTCAAATCGATCACCCTGTCCATCAGGTTGTGATCTTGGGGCGTGTCGAGTGCGATCTGGACGAAGGACAAGAGAACCACGGGATCCTCCGGCGCTATGACCAGCAGTCGCTCGAGATGCTGCGCCGCGCCTTCGGCGTCCCCGCTTGCCTCGCACAGTTCCACCAGCGCAAGCCGTGTGCCGCGTTCGGTGGGGGAGATATGCGCAAAGATGCCCTTGGCGATCGGCAGGGTGCTTTGCGGCGAGAGATCATATTTCGTGAACAGCGCGCCGAGCCTATCGCCCGCCGCAAGCGCGATTTCCAGATGCCCGCGCGCCCGTGCAAATGCCTCCCGCTTCAGGCACATCATGCCGGCCATCCAGGCGGCGTCGGGCAGATCGCTCGCAGCTTCCAGCTGGGACAGCGCCTCATCCTCATCGCCGTCGTTGAGCGCGCGCAGTCCGTCCACCAGTGCTTTTTCCTCGGGTGGGGTAACGAGCCTTCGGAAAAACCCGAGGGACAGCTTGTCCCGCGTTGGGGTGGCTGAACGCGCGCCATTGCGGTCCTGGATGGTGTAGAAGAGGCCCGTGCCCGGGAGGCCGACTGTGGCGCGGTTTCCACGGGGGCTGACGGTGTATTTGGCACCGCGCGGTCCGAACGACAGAGAAGCCGTCGATTTCGAGAGGTTCAGCGTCACCCCGCGCGCAAGACGGATACGTTGCCAGAAACGCAAAGACACGGGGTGTAAATCCTTTCAGTAAATTGGCCGGATACGAACTCTGATTGAACCGCATCGCGGCCGCACAGGCAACCGATGCGTGGGGGCCTTGGACAGGATCGAAACCGAACATGCTCCAACAAAATCATCAATGTATCATCGGCATAGAAGCAAAGGCGCTCAGTGCCAGCGGGAATGGGGCTACTCGACAGCCTCGATGAGCCGCCCATATTCTTCGCTCACTTCCCTGGCTTCGACAAAGGCCCGCGCGCGCTCCTCGTCCAGGCAACGGAAGTAGTCTTGAACATCGGCGATGTAGGCCTCGAAATCCCCCCGGATCAGATCCGCGTAGGTCCGCATGTCCTCTTGAGACTGGGGAAGAAACGGTCGCCCGGGGGAAATGCAGGCAGCAGCCGGACCGGCCGCTCCAACGCCCAGGATCAGCAGCATCAAGGTTATATTGCGCGCACAGTTTATGTGCAGGGCAAAACTCCTTTGCCGCCTTTAAGATTGTCGATCTGTCGGGTATCACTCTTATCGAAGCAAGGTGATCTTCGTCAAGTCGATATTATTGTCTTGCTAACGTTTATGTTGTCTTGTATCGCCCACGGTGTTTCGAACCCGTGGGACCGGTACTGCACCTCAGGCAGGAAAGGACCCAAGGGAAGGCCATGATAGAAGAAGCACCGAATGTGGTTACAGAAGACGGATTGCGCGGCCTGCTGGCCGAACACTACCTCATCGAGGTGGTCTGCAAGGAAGGCGCCGAGAAGCGCCACAACAGTTGGTACGGCACATGGGTCATCCGTGCCGTTGCTGAGGACGGGCGTGACGACAAGATGCTCGTCACGAGCCGTAGCTATCTCAAGGTTCGCGAGTTCAAGACGATTGTCGGTCTTGTCAGTTTCCTTGCCGACATGGGCTGCAAGACTGCCAACATCCCGCTCGTCGAAGGCATCCGCGAGCGCCATGCAGCACCCGGGCGCACGCCCGAGCCACGAACCGGTCCGGTTCTGGTCAAGGACAACTGACCGCGCGTTTGCGCTCGTCGTTGCATTGGGTACAGGTGTTTGTTCCGCACCCCCGGCCCTTGCCGACGGTTTCATCTTCCAAGTCAGTCCCGATGGCCGACTGATCGACACAACTGATACCACGAGCACCTTGCGCTCGTTCACCGGCGACGATGATGCCCAGACTGGGCCCCTTCCAGATCGCCTATTTCTCTTTGCAGCACCGCAGTCCCATGGGGATGATGATCCCCTGAGCGATGTCACGGCTGCCGCAATGGTAGCCCCGCGCGCCATCCGCGCCGCCCCCGAAATCCTCCACGCCATCGAGACCACGGCGCTGCGTTACGGCAGCCATGACGCTTTGCGTCAGGCAGGTCTGTCGGTCACCGATTGGGCGCTGTTCTACCGCGCCAATATCGAGGTCGAGAGCGCCTACAACCCGCGCGCCTTGAGCCCGGTCGGGGCCATTGGGCTCGGCCAACTGATGCCCGACACCGCGCGCGATCTGGGCGTCGATCCCCATGACATCGCGCAGAACCTCGACGGCTCGGCGCGATACCTGTTGATGATGCTCGAGCAGTTCGGCGATCCCGCGCTGGCGCTCGCGGCTTACAATGCTGGCCCTCATGCGGTCACCCGCCATGGCGGCATTCCCCCTTTTCGAGAAACCCAAGGCCATGTGGCCCGTGTGACAGCCGTGTTCCAGCGGCTGAGAGGAGACCTGTCGTGACGTCCAAATCTTCCCTTGTCGCGCTCGGCGCGATGGCCCTCATCGTGCTGGCGGGCCCCGCTCTGGCCCAAAGCATTGACCTCTCGCCCGTGCAGACCCTGCTTCAGGGCATCGTCGATGCGATCACCGGTCCTTTGGGCATCGTGATCGGCACGCTCGCGCTTATCGGCGTGTTTCTCTCGTGGCTCTTCGGCATCCTCGATTTCCGCCAGGCGCTCTGGGTCGTGGTCGCAATCGCGGGCATCGCCGCAGCACCCACTATCGTCGCTGCCATCTGGACGACCTGAGAAGCACCCATGTCCGACCAGTCCCGCGTGTTCATCGGCCTTCTCAGGCCGCCCAAGCTGATGGGCTTGCCGATCATGTATGCCATGGTCTGGCTCTTCGGCTCGACGCTGCTGTTCCTCTGGGTGCAGAGCTGGATTGTGGCCGTGGGCGCAGGACTGGCCTGGCCTGCGCTCTGGAAAGCTGCGGATTGGGATCCGAACTTCCTCGATGTCATGGTGATCACCTTGCAAGAAACCCCGCCCACGGTGAACCGCAAGCTCCATGGGGGCGACAGCTATGCCCCGTGATGGAATTGCCGATGATGTGGCCGACGCCCTCGATCCGCTGACTGCGCTACCCGCATGGGTCAAGGGCGAAAAACGGCTCTCGTCCATGCTGCCCTATGTGAGCCTCGTCACCGACCGGACGATCCGGACGCGGGGCAACGAGTTGATGCAATGCATCCGGCTTGAAGGGGTGAACAGCACCACGAGCGAGGATATCCATCTCGACCGGATCGGCGGGCTCCTGGCAGGCATCGTTGCGCAGGTGGGGACCGAGTTTTCCTTCTACCTGCACAAGGTCTCGAAAGCGGTCGACGTGACCCTCCCACCAATCCCGGGCGAGGGGTTCGCGGCCGCCGTCGATCAGCGCTGGCGCGCGCATCTGGGTCAGGCGGGCCTGCGCGACAAGACACTGACCCTGACGGTCCTGAAGCGCCCCGAGGCGGGCAGTCGCCTGCCGTTTGGTCTAGGGACTTCGCGCACTCGGCATGCCGCAGACACGACCCGGCGCCTGCGCAAGCTCGACGAGGTGGTGGGGTTTCTGCTGTCGTCTTTCGATGAGCTGAAGCCCCGCCTGCTTGCAGCCAGCACTGGCGAGCTTCTGGGCTTCCTCGGATCTCTGAACACTGGCGAGGAGCATCCGCTCTTCCCGCGGTCGCGCCTGGGCGTGATCGCAGAGGATGTCGCCAATACCCGCGTCACCTTCCGCGGCACGACCATCGCGCTCTCCGACGGTGCCGTAGGCGACAAACTCGGCGCAATCTTCGCGGTGAAGAACTACCCTGCCAAGACCGACAGCCTGATGCTCGACGAGCTGAACCTGCCCGTCGACATGGTGGTCACCCACTCCTTCGTGCCGATCAACGCCAACATCATGGGAGGCCGGATCAAGCGGCAGCTGCGGCTTATGCAGGCCGCCAATGACGGAGCCGTCAGTCTCGCCCAGGAACTGGAACTCGCGCAAGACGATCTGGAATCGAAACGCCTGATCTTTGGCGAGCATCACATGACGGTGGCCGTCTATGCGCGCAGCCAGGCCGCTCTCGACGATATCGCGGCCGAGATCCGCAACATCTCTGCCACCTCCGGGATCAACCTGATTTCGGAGGCCTTTGGGGCGCGGGCGCATTTCATGGCGCAGCATCCAGGCAACACCGGCGCGCGCAGCCGAAAGGCCGCGATCACGAACCACAACTTCGCCGATCTCGCCACCTTCCACCGCACACCGCTTGGCAAGACGGGGCGCGAGGTGCCGTGGGGCGTGCCGATCGCGCTTTTCCCGACACCCGAGCGCAGCGGCTTCCGCTTCAACTTCCACGAACAGGGCGCGCCGGATCGCGAGCCTACGGGTGGCCACACCCTGATCCTCGGCCGCCCCGGCTCCGGCAAATCCGTGTTGGCGGCTTTCCTGATGACCATGGCCCGGCGCGCAGGCGCGCGGCTCTTCGTCTTCGACTATCGCGCTGGCATGGAGATGGCCGTCCGCGCGCTTGGCGGCAGCTATTCGACGGTGCGGGCGGGGCGCCCCACCGGGCTGAACCCCCTGCAGACCGAGATCGACGCGCGCGGTCAGGCCTGGCTGGCCGACTGGCTCGCAAGCCTCCTCGAGCGCCGGGACCGGCCTCTGACCCCGGTGCAGACCAATCGTCTGCAGGAGGTCGTGCGCCAGAACGCCAGCGCCGGAAATGCAGGGCTTCGGAACTGGTCGGATTTCGCCTCGCTGCTGGTCTCGACCGATGACGAGGGCGATCTCTTCGAGCGGATGCAGGAATGGACGGCCGAGGGTCGCTACGGCTGGATCTTCGGGGCCAATGCCGAGGACAGTTTCAGCATCGATGGAGACGTCGCGGGCTTTGACCTCACCGGCATCCTCGATTCCGAGAGCGAGCGGGAACGCATGGCGGTCCTCTCCTACCTCTTCCGCCGGGTCGAGCGCGTGATCGAAGACCGCAAGCCCACGATCATCGTCATCGACGAGGCTTGGAAGGCGCTCGACAATGCGTATTTCGCGGAGCGGCTGTCGAACTGGCTGGTGACAGCGCGCAAACAGAACGCCGTCGTCGTGATGATGACCCAGTATGCCAGTCAGCTTGAGCGGACCCGGACCGGAAAGACCATCGTGGAAGCCGTACCGACGCAAGTTCTCCTGCCCAACATCCGCGCTTCGGCCGCCGACTACGCAATGCTCGGCCTCAGCGACAAGGAACTCGACGTGCTTCTGGGCGTCGGCTCCGCCTCGCGCCTCGCGCTCGTGCGCGATGACCGGGGTTCGGTGGTGATCGACGCCGATCTCAGCGCCCTTGGCCCCCTCGTGACCATCCTCGGCGGCATGGAGAAGGGCGAGGCTCTTGTCGGCCCCGACTACCGTGACCGCCCTGATTTCTGGAGAGTGACATGACCCGTACCATCACCCGCAGCGTCGTGCTGCTTGGCCTCGGCCTGACCCTGACAGCCTGTGCGCAGCACAATCCCGCGCAGGCCAACTGCTTCAACTTCCGCGATGCGCCCACGCAGGCGGGACCCGCCACGACCACGATCTCGACCATGGGGGCGGAAGTCACGCGGCGCGACACGGCCTGCGATTTCGTGATGCTGGGGGCGGGTGGCTGAGCCGATGCGGACCTGGCTCCCCCTCTCGATGATCGGCCTTGCGCTGGCTGGTCCCAGCGTCGGGCCAGCGGTTGCCCAGGGCGTGCCGACTTTTGATCTACGCCTTTTCGCAGAGCGGCAGGCAATCCTCGAGCAGACCGACCGCGATCTGGCGCTGCAGCAGGACCGGCTCAGCCGGGAGGAGGAACTGGCCGAGATCGAGCGCCAGCAACTCGCCTCGCTAGAGGGGCTGATGGATGCCATGTCCCTCGGCTCCGGCGATGTCGCAGGCACAGTCGCCGGGCTCGAGGCGGGGCAGGAGGCCGCAGGCGGCGTCGAAAGTGCGGCGGCGAGCCTCTATGCGCCCGATGACAACAACCCGGCTGCCGCCCGGATGTTCGGAGATGCCCGGGAGGGGATCGAAGAGCTGATCATCCGCGCGGCCCGCCACACCCACAGTCTGCCTGGCGTGAGCCGTGCTGGCCTGTCGCTGGTCCAGTGGCGCTGCCTTCTGCAGGCGCTGATCTGGCAAGAGAGCCGCTTTCAGATCGGGGCCCGCTCCCCCGTTGGGGCCTTCGGCCTCACGCAAATCATGCCCGGCACGGCGGGCGATCTCGGAATCTATCCGGCCTATTACGACGATCCCTGGCTGCAGGTCACCGGCGGCGCGCGGTACCTCGCGCAGATGCTGAATATGTTCGATGGCAACATCATCCACGCGCTCGCCGCTTACAACGCAGGCCCGGGCAACGTTCAGAACTACGGCGGCGTCCCGCCCTTTGCGGAAACCCAGCATTACGTCGTGGTGATCCCGCAGCAATACAACAGCTACCTCGCCGCCGTGGGCGGCATCGATGCGCTCGGCACCATCGACCCTGTCCTTCTGGCGAACGCGAGCTTCAGCCTTTCGGCCCATGGGGCAGGCGTCTATGGGGATTATTCGCTGGTCTCGGTCCGCGCAGCTGCCCTGCGTGTTCAGGACATCATCACCCGCATTGGCGAGACCGAAGACCTGCACGAGGCCATCGCAGTCAACACCTATGCGCGCGCCGAGCTGGCCCGATTGGTCGCGATCCGGACCCGGATCAAGGCCGCTCACACCCAACCGCTGAGCGAGGAGCAACTCGCCATGGCCGCGGCCCAAGCCGCCGAGCGGCAATACATGGATTTCACCCAGGAGACATTGCGATGATCCGGCGCTTGCGCATTTCCCTCATCACCACCGCCGCGACGCTCGCGCTGGCCACTGCCCTCGCGGGCCCTGTCACCGCGCAAGGCGTGCCCACGGTCGACACCCAGAACATCGCCCAGGAAATCCGCCAGCTTCAGCAGATGCTGCAGGATTTCGGGATCCAGACCGATCTTCTGGACAATGCGCTGGCACAGCTCGAGACGCTGCAAGGCCAGCTCGATCAGCTGAACGAGATGTATGCCTCGCTCACCGGGCCGCGCAGTATCCTCGGTCTCGCCATGGGCGGCGATCTCGACAACCTGTTGCAAGCCAATTTCGAAGACATCCCAGGCCTGATCCGCGGCATCCAGGCCGGCGATTGGTCGAGCCTGATCGGCCCTAACGCGGGGCCCCTGCGCACCCAGATGGAACAGGCGCTGGCCAGTGCGGGCTTCGATGAGGATTCACTCCGCGAGATCGCCACCAGCGGCAATCCGGGCGCAGAAGGTGTTGCGACCCGCGCCACGACCGGCGCCGTGATGTCGGCCGCAGCCCAGAACAGCCACGCCGAGGCGGCCCAATCGCTGCAGCGCGTCGAGCAACTCGTCTCCCTGATCCCGGACATGGAAGACCTGAAGGCGTCGATGGACCACAACACCCGCGTCACGGCGGAACTCGCGATCGCCATGACGCGGATGTGGGAACTCGAAGCGATCCAAACCCTCGGCGCGGGCAATGCGGGCGTGGTGGATGCCGCCACCGTCGCCGAAGAGCGCCGTTACATGGACTTCACCCTGCCGAGCCTCGCGCCATGAGCAAGGCTCCAGATATGACGGCAGGCATGAGCACGCGCGAACTCGTTGAGGAGGAACTGATCCATGGCGCACTGCGCAGGGAGCAGCTCTGGCGGATGATCGGCCTTGGCGGGGCAGGCTTTGGCGTTTTTGGCTGCCTTGCGGCCGCTGCTGTCGCCCTGATGGTCGAGACACCGCCGCCGGTCGTCGTGCCCTATGATCCCGCGACTGGTCTCGCTCTGCCGAACGCCACGGTTGAGACGGTCTCGCTTGCCGAACGCCCGGCCATTATCGAGGCGCAGATCTACCGTTACATCCTTGACCGCGAGGCCTACAACCAGCTCGACAACGACCTGCGCGTGCGCCGCGTGCTGGCGCAATCCACCGGGGCGGCCGAGGCCAGCATGCGCGCCATGTGGACCTCCGGGCAGGAAAGCTATCCGCCGACCCGCTACGGCCCCGCGGCAGAGATGGCCGTCGAGATCGCCTCGATCACGCTGATCGGTGACAACCGCGCCCAGGTCCGCCTCAGAAAGCGCCTGACCAGCCCGCAGGGCGCGCAGGACGGATCCTTCACCGCAACATTGATGTTCGCTTTTCAGCCCGAACGGACCCGCTCGATCGACGACGTCTGGCAAAACCCCTTCGGCTTCACCGTTACCCAATATGCCATCCGATCGGACCGTTCCGAATGACTTCTGTTCCAGTTCTCACACCCGTTCACGCCCTTCTGGTCGCCGGTGCGCTGGCGCTCATGGCGCCCGCAGCCTTTGCCGAGACCACGCCGCGCCCCGGTCCCCATGACAACCGCGTCCGGATCGCCACCTGGACCGAGGGGCAGGTCTACCGCGTCGTCACCACCCTGACCCGGGTGACCACCGTCGAGTTCGGCGAGGGCGAGACGATCCGTTCGATCATCGCGGGCGACACGGTTGGCTTCCAGTTCGACGGCGTGCCAGGCGGGCGTGCCTTCGCAATCAAACCCGCGGCCTCCGGTGTCGCCACCAACATCACCGTCTACACGAACCGCCGCTCTTACTATTTCCACGTGGTCGAGGCGCGCGAGACCCCGCATTACGTCGTGCAGTTCCGCTATCCCGAGAGCCGCGTTCAACCGGCCCGGGCCGTCGCGGCTGATGCGCCGAACGCGAACTATGCCGTCAGCGCCCGGGAGGAGTTCACACCGACCGCCATCTGGGATGATGGCACCTTCACCTACTTCCGCTTCGCGCGGAACGCGCCCGTCCCGGCGATCTTCCGCTATGCCAATGGCGGCGAGCGGGCGGTGAATAGCACCGCGATCGAGGACGGCGTCATCCGCGTCTCGGGCGTGAACCGGCAATGGGTGCTGCGCCTCGGCGAAGACGAGGTCTGTGTTCAGGATATGGGTGGACCCACATCATGAGCCAGGACACCGAAGACCTTGCCGCGCGCCTTGCAGCCCTTGAGGCGACGGGCGACAAGAAGCGGGCGGTCACACGTCCATCTCCGCTAACGGCGGTTCTTGGCGTGGCCGGGATTGTGGCCGTGGGGGGGCTTGCCTGGGCGGCCTTGCAGCCGTCGCCCGAGGCGCCCCTTCCGACCGCAGCTCCCGAAGAATTCCAGACCGCGGGGTCGGGCTTCGGCGACCTCGCACCCATGCCCGTGGTCGAGTCTGCACCGCCGCCGGCCGAGACCGGCCCCTCCGCGTCGGAACTGGCGCTGATGGAAAGCCTCGCGACGCTGCGCGCGGAACTCGAAGACCTGCGCGCGCGGCCCGTCGAGGCATCTGACAGCGGCGCGGAGCAGGCCATCGCCGATCTCACGGCACAGATCGCGGCACTGCAGACCGCCTCGACCGAGGCGCAGCGCGCGCTTGAGCGGCAGTTGACCGAACGCGACCGCGAGCTTGACCAGCTGCGCATGGACCTCGAAGTCGCGCGGCTGACGCCCCCTGCACCCACCGACCTCGGTCCGAACGAAGAGGAGCTGCGGCTTGCCGAACTCGAGCGCCGCCGCATCGCGGAGGCCGAGGCGCGGGCCGAACGCATCGCATCGCCCATGATCGCGTTTTCCGGGATGGGGGCGGGGAGCGACCGGGAGAACAGCATAGAGGCCGCGCGCCTTAATGAGGACGAAGCCTTCGTCCGCGCAGGCGCACGGCCCGCCCCGGTGACGCGGGCCGAAGTGATCGTGAACCCCGGCAACAACGTCGTGCAAGGCACGATGATCCAGGCCGTGACCGAGACGGCGCTCGACAGCACGCTGCCCGGCGCGATCCGGGCCATCGTCTCCGAGGACGTCCATTCCTTCGACGGTACCCGCGTCCTGATCCCGCGCGGTGCACGTCTTGTGGGGCGCTATCGCTCCGATGTGGCGCTCGCGCAATCCCGGGTCATGGTGGCCTGGGACCGTATCATCCTGCCCGACAACCAGACAGTCGAGATCAGCGCCTTTGGTGGCGACGAGCTCGGCCGCACCGGCACAACAGGATTTGTCGATACGCGCTTCGCGCAGCGCTTCGGTTCGGCCGCGCTGATCTCGCTGATCGGGGCGTTGCCCGCGGCGGCCGCCGGACAGATCGAGGATGAGGCAGCGGCCGACATCGCGAGCGACGTCGGCACGGACCTGCGCGACAGCACCCAGAGCGTCATGCAGGACTATCTGGCGATCCGGCCCGTGATCCATGTCGATCAGGGCACGCGGATCACGGTCATGGTCGACCGCGACCTGGAGATCTTCTGACATGGCGGCGAGCTATCTCGAAGCCTCACTGGATCGCCTCGGCGCGCCCGTGCAACGGGACGACACGATCGAGATCTGCATCAACCCCGACGGGCAGGTCTGGGGCGAGTTCCAGGGCGATCATTTCATGCGAGGCCTCGGCAACCCGCTTACCCAGACTGAGATCAAGGATCTCGGCAACCAGATCGCCTCGGCCGCCTCGACGACGCTCAGCACCAAGAAGCCCATCGTCTCGGTCTCGATCCTCTATCGGGATCGTCCGATCCGGGCGCAGGTGATCCAGCCTCCCGCCGTTGAAGGCGGGTTTTCCATATCGCTGCGGTTCTTCTCCACCTTGCCGCTGGAGGCGATCAAGCTCGGGTTTCTTTATGGCAAGGAGCGCAGCCTTGAGGGCCTGCGCTTTGAGCGAAACGCTGCGCTGCGCGATGTCGTGGCCTCCGGCGACATTGATGCCGCCCTGCGCTTCTGCGTCGAGAACAAGCTCAACATGATCGTCTCGGGTGGTACGTCGACCGGCAAGACCGTCGCGGCGCGCAAGATCCTCTCGCTGATCCCGCCCGAAGAGCGGATCATCACCATCGAGGAGGCGGCGGAGCTGCGCCCCGAACAGCCAAACGCCGTAACCCTGATTGCCGACCGCGACACCGAGGCCCGCAGCGCCAATGTGCTTTTGGCCTCGACCCTGCGCATGCGGCCCGACCGCATCGTACTGGGGGAGGTCCGGGGGCGGGAGGCAATGACCTTTCTTGAGGCGATCAACACAGGCCACGGCGGCTCGCTCACCACGCTGCATGCCGAGACCCCACAGCTGGCCGTCCGCCGGCTCGCCATCGCAGCCCTCAAGACTGACGTACCCATGACCTATGCCGACATGGTCGACTACATTGAAGGCTCCATCGACGTGGTCATCCAGGCCGGTCGCCATGACGGCGCCCGCGGCATCACCGAGTTCTTCCTGCCGGGGCAGGCAAGACATCCAGACCAGAACACGGGTCCAGCCGGGGGCGCCGAGCGCCCCACGGTCGCGGCCAAATGAACCGAAAGGAAACCCCCATGCGCCAGACCATCCTCGCCGCAGCTGTCACCCTGCTGGCCGCACCACTCGCGGCCCAGACCTCGCCTCAGGTCACGAACGATCTCACCGTGACCATCACGCCCCAGCAGTACCGGATCTGCAACGACCGGCCCGCTCGCCCGACCTGGATGGACGAGGTCCACCCGCGCGAGGCCTATAAGGCGCTGACGCTGATGCGGCTTTACGAGCTGCGGTCATGGGAGGCGATCCAGGAAACCGGCGATTGCGGCTGTGATGTGCGCTTCCCGTCATGGGATGCAGCCTCGGCCGAGTACGAGGAACGGTTCGCGACAAGCACCCAAGCGGAGCACACTCAGGCCCAATTGGCCCTTCGGAACGAGCAGAACCAGATCGCCCGGGACGTCCAGGATATCTGCGAAACCCAAGGCAACTGGTAATGAGCATCGTCAGCTGGATGGTTGGAACCGCTGACGGTTTCCTTGCCGATGCCGCCGAGTCCCAGTTCGGGGCGGTGGCAAGCAATACCGGCACGATCGTCCTGCTGATGGTCACGCTCTCGCTGATCGGCGTCTGCATCAACATGGCCTTCCAGTTCCGCAGCATGGATGGGGCCAGCTTCTTCTGGTACCTGATCAAGCTGATGTTGATAGGGCTCTTCGCATTCAACTGGGCCAACTTCAACGCGGTCGCCAATGCCGTGATCGGCGGGCTCGACCACGTCGCCGGGGCCCTGATCTCCTCGGTTGGCGGCGGCGGGGCAGGGGCCACCTACTTCGCGGGCGAATTCGACCGGCTGATCACCGAGTTCAGCCAATACCTGAACGCGATAGGCAACAACCTGAACTGGATGACCGGCGCGATCCTCGGCGGGATCGGCCTTGTCATGTTGAGCCTGCTTGGTTTCATGACCGGCATCGTCCTCATCTTCGCCAAGATGATGCTCACCCTGATGCTCGGCCTTGCGCCGATCATGATCGCGCTGTCGCTCTTCGATGCGACCAAGGATTTCTTCCACAGATGGGTCTCGACGACGATCAGCTACGCCTTCTACCCCATCGTCATCGCCGCCATGTTCTCGACCGTGGTCGGTATGGCGAATTCGCTGCTGGCCCAGCTCGGTGACCCGAACTCGGCCACTAACATCGGCTCGCTGGTCCCGTTCTTCGTGATGGTGTTCCTAGCCAAGGGCTTCGTTGCGGCAACACCACTGATTGTGCGGGGGATCTCGGGGAACCTGATGGTGGCTGCGGCACCCGCTGTGGTCGCGGGATCGACCGGGATCATGCGGGGGATATTCAATACCGACGGCGTCAAGGGCAGGGCGCGGATCGGTGCGCTCACGACAGGTGAAGTGATCGGACGAGGGGCCGTTCAGGCCCCCGCGGCCGTGCGGAGCGCCGCGGCAACGGCAAGCGCGCAGGTGGTACGGATGGCCGAGAGGGCGAAGCGGCTGGGTCCGTGACCACGGCGACAATGCTGACGAAATCGAGATGAATTCGGAGGGAACACATGACCGATAAGCAGAAGGTCACCATGGCTTCGGTCATACTCAGGCGGTTTGGCTTTACCAACCTCGAAGCAGCCCAGTTCTGGGGGGTGCGCGAAGAAACGGTGGCCAAGTGGGCAACGGGCGAAACCGATATGCCGACGACCATGCAGCTCACAGCGCTTGAGCAAATCAATGCCTGGCAAAGCTATTGTCGGCAGATGGCAGGTGTTTATCACGATATCTTCCAGGAAGCGCCTGAAGCATACATCGGCGTTTTGAGCGCGAACGACGCGGCCGCATATGGAGTTCCTGAAAGTGATGGTTTCATCTCGAACACCATCGCCAGCATCTGCGCATACTTGGGACCGAAGAACCACAGCTTGGTGCTCGTCACGCCAGAAGAGGCGACGCGGGAGGACACATTAACCCGCATGCGGGAATGTGCTTTTCTTTGGGCAATCAACTTTGTCGATCTATTCGATATGGATACGGGGCTCAGCCTGACAGAGCTGGCGATGACCGATTTCCTAGTCTCTCGTCTTCGCCGCGATCTCAGCGATCCTGTCGCGGCGATGCTGTCAACAGATGGCACAACGTATGATCGGCGCTGGACCATCCACTTCATCAACACCCATGATTTCGTGGCTGATTTCACCAGTGAGGATGACGAGGGCGAGGAGCGCCACGAGTATTTCGAGGTTTCATTCACGCCACTCTTGCTGGATTCTCCCTTCGATTTTTACAACGATGATCAAGCAAGGGTGCGCCTTGTTGTGGACAATGGCACGACGATGGATGTGGGCCTTGCCGCCGGCGATGCTGAAGCTGATTTCGTGGCGATGAACTCAGCAGTTGCAGATATGCTCAATGAAGTATTCGGGACACCCGCGAAGATGAAGGCAGCGTTTGAGAAGCAACGTGCTGTCGAGAAATCCGAACGCGACATGCTGCACTGACATGCATAATGCATTTTTCACGAATTAGCCGATGGCTGCTAAGTTGGCTCTATCGATCGTAGCACTGAAGGGCGTCCCGCTGCGCTGCGACCATTTCTGCCTTGCTTCTCCATGATGGATCAACTTGGCTGGCTTCAAACAGACGTCCAGTCAGCCGCCTTGCGATCATCAGCTTCTCGCGACCATTTGGCAGGGCATCAAAGACTGCGAAGTCTTCCGCAATTCCCTTCTGCCGCTTATTTGGAAGCTTCATGCCTTCTTTGGTGACGGCGACGCCGGTGATGATCCTAGGTTGGCCGGGGCGGAACACCTTGGTCTTGTGACCGTGCAACCTATAGGATGAAAAGATCTTCCTTGCTGCATACAGAAGGCCCCTGGTCGCACCTATGCCTGTAAATACCACGTCATCCACATAGACGGTCATGACACAGCCCTTGCTTGCCGCCAGCTTAGCCAAGGCGTCGAACATGTCCTCGTAGGCAAAGTAGGAAAGGATCGGGCTGGAGCTGCTGCCAGTCGGGAGGTGACCATCAACTGTGAGCAACTTGGTCAGAATGCCTGCTACGTCCCCCGAGCAAAGCATTCGATCCAGGAAAAAGTGGTGGACCGCCTGTGATCGGACGGACGGGTAAAACTTCCGGACATCGATCTTCACACAGCCCGCATCCACAGAATGCCCGCTTGCGTTGGTGATGTAGGATCTCCCCCTGATTGCAGAATGCAGGTAATCTGGGGTCTCAATTTTGGCCAGAAGCAAGGCTACGCGCTTGTGTACCTTGTCCAGCTTCGGCTTGGGTTCCTGGATCGGCCGACCAGTTTTCTTGTCGGTCCATCTCTTGTAATTGTCCGTTGCTGCGCAAAGCTCGTTCAACTCATCGAGCGTTACCCGCAACCGGTCCGCCAGCATTTGGGGACTGGTGGTCTTGTAAAAAATGGACTGGTTGCGGGGGTAGCTCATCGCTCAGACCCTCTGTAATCCGAAATTGTAGCCACCCAGTCCAGCATCTTCACTGCTTTGTCGGCGACGAACACCCTTACATTTTCGGCCTTCCCCGCCCCTTCCACCTTCTCGGCGAACAAAAGCAAGGAGGACATGGGAATGTCGAAGGCGTCGGAATACTTCTGCAGTGTGGCCATTGAGACGTTCTTGTCGCCCTTCTCGATTTCAGACACGTAGGATTTTGAAAGGCCCAAGCGCTCAGCGGCGTCGACCTGTGACAGGTCATGATAGACCCTCACAAGCCGCAGGGCTTTGTTCAGCATTTTCTCCCTCCAAACAATGAACACCTAGGAGCCGTCGAGGAAAAACCGCGCCAGTTTCACGATGGCTTTAACCATCCAAAACGCGGCCAAGAGTATCGACCTGTTCCGAAGAACACGCCGATACCAACGACGGACCCGTTGCCCGGTGTTCAGGGGCTTCTTGGGATCAGTTGTTCCCATTTCAGCATCCTCCTGGGCATCACCACCGGACCACCCGATGGCTGTGCGCCGACCCCAAGAGGCAAAGTGGGCAAACGGTAACCCCCAGGTATCCCCGTGCCGCAACGTGCGCTGCGGCCTTAAGTCGGAAGTCGTCGCCGATCGCATCTCTCGCTCGCGATCGCCGCTGCCCCCAAAGTGGGTAGAGACCGAAGCCTCCTCGACTGGCGAACCAGTCAGCCTGTGGCGCTATCCATCGCCTGAACACTGTAGCCTAGATAGCAGATTCGGTCGCCAATGCAAGAACAAAGTTCGCCTGTAGCGATTTCAGTCCGCCATCACCATCACCAATCCACCAGATATTGTGTTTTCCTCTGTTTTTGCTGAGGTGCTCCATGAAAGTTCCAAGACCATTTCAAGCATGCTCCGCAATGATCCCTCGCGTTGTCTGAACTGCCGCTGCCAGTTCGACACTGTCAGACGCCCGAAGACCGAGCCCGGCCAGATCGAAGGAAAGATGATCTGACCTTGCGCTACCCGCAGCGGCCCGTGCGGCCCTCCCTCGCGCCCGGCCCGACGGCGCAGGCTTTGAATCGAGTGGCTCTTGCGAGGGAGAGTGAGCCGATTTGGGCAGCGCAGCTGCCTCAGAGCCCTGCGCCCCAGCAGCAGCCCGCACCTCCCGCAGTTCCTGCTTCAGCTTCTCCACCGTCTCCCGCGTCTCGGTCATCTGCCGATCGCGCCGCAGGCCGTCTTCATCTGGGTATGGGAAACTCCCCGCCTGACCGGCATGCAGCACCCTGAGCAACGGGTCCTCGAAATACTTGATCCGCCTTGCGCGGATCGGCATCTGCGCGTCGATGACGAGGATCACCTCGTCGAGGTCCATGCGGCGTGCCTGATCCTCGGTCAGGAGCGGCGTGTCCTCTGTCCGCTCGGAGACGCTGCGCCCCTCGAAAGGGTTACGCCCGACCGCGCGTGACCGGGTGATCACGCGCTTGGTGGTCTTGCCCACAGCCTGGCTCAGCTCCTCGATGGTCTTCTGCTCGGACGGGGTGAGGTAGAGCTTCACGCCCGCGCCGCCCTGCAGCGACCGGCGGGTGTTCTCGCCATAGATCTCGTCCAGCGCCGGGATGGTCTGGGTGACGATGGCGAGGTTGCCGCCAAAGGAGCGCAGCGTCTTGATGCTTTCGGCGACGATCGGCATTTTCCCAAGGCGATCGAACTCGTCGAGCATGATCATCACCGGCCAAGGCTCGTCATCGCCCGGCTCCTGCGCCTGCAGCGAGGCGATCAGGTCCGAGAAGAACAGCCGGATCAGCGGGGCGAGGGGGCGGATCATCTCGGACTCGACCACGAGATAGATCGCGTGGGGGCGACGCCGGATGTCCCGGAAGGAGAAATCCGAGGTCGCGGTGGCCGCGTCGATCGCACGGTTGTCCCAGGTGTCGAGACCCGAGGTCATCAAGAGCGACAGGTAGGAGGTCAGGGTGTCATTGTTGGTCGATGCCATGCGCTCGAAGATCAGCTTGGCCGACTTGTTCTTCACCTCCTGCGCGCGCTTGAGGTATTCCTTCTGCTTGTCGCCGCCCGAAGCGGTGATGCGGTAGATCTCGCCGATGGTCGGCACGCCGCGCTCGAAGGCCAGAAGGCCGGCCGCCACGAACAGATCGATGCCCCCGGCCAGAAGCCCGCTCAGCTTTTCGTTGTCGGTCTGCAGGAAGAGCTTTGCGGTCAGCTTCAGCTCCATCTGCTGCCGGTCGGGATTGGTCATGGCCGCGATGCGCGCCAGCGGATTGTAGCGGTGCGTCGGCCGGTCCCAGTCTGTTGGCGCGAACCGGAACACCTTGTCGCCCATGCTGGCGCGGAAGCGCGAGGTCTCGCGGAAGTTCTCGCCCTTCACGTCGAGCACCACGGCCGAGCCTTTGTAGGTGAGCAGGTTCGGGATTACGAAACCCACCCCCTTGCCCCGGCCCGTCGGCGCCACGATCAGCGCATGCGGGAAGGTTTTCGACACGAGGAAGGGGCGCTTCGATTTCGGAGAGCCAAGCTTGCCGAGAAGGAAGCCGCCGCCCGGCTTGGCGAAGAAGCCGTTGCGCTTCATCTCGTTCCGGGTCTGCCAATGGGTCGTGCCGAAGCGCGTTAGGGCGTCGCCGAGAAGCGTGACGCTCAGCATCAGCGCGGCGATGCCAAAGCCCGCGAGGATCAGGTTCACCCAGAGGAAGTCCCGGGGGGCGCTTGTTCCAAGGGCGCGATACTCGCGCGCAAGCAGGGTGACGTCGAAGGCGTCCGTCCTAAGCCCGTAGCGGATGGTCAGGTAGCCGGTGGCCACGACATAGCCGATGGCGAGGCCAACCAGCGTCAGGCTGAGGATCCCGCCCGCGATCTTGCCTTTATCCATGGGTGATCCCCTTTTCGCCATGGGCTGCGGCGTGACGCGCGCGCTGTGCCTCGATCTGTTCCTCAGCCAAGGCATCCAGAACCCGCTCCATGGCCGGGCCGTGGGCAGTCACCTCACTGCTTTCCAGATAGGCCTTCGCAAGCTCCAGCTGCCGCAGCGGATGTTCGGTGAACTTGTCCAACACATCAGCATGGCCCGCGCGCAGGGCGGTAACCGCATCTGGCGTGAGGTTTCTGTCGATCTGCTCGATCAGGCGCTGCCCGACTCCTTCGGGGAGAGATGTGCCCTCCTCGGCTTCAGCCCGCCGCAGGAACGTCGCCACGTCTGGGGCGGTCTCGGCCATGAAGCGCCGCTCGGCATAGTCTTGCCGCGCTTGGTCCTCGATATCGAAGCTACGCTCACTGATATAGGCGCGCGATGCCCCGGCGGCGCGCAGCCGGTTGATCTCATCCTGCACCGCCGTCCCAAATTCTTCATCGGGCATCTCCGCGCGGTAGCGCGCGAGGGTGCGGTCATCTTCGGTGATCGGACCGAGATGTTGCGTAGGATCGCGCAGTGCCAGGTCCATGTCGCCCGCGTGGAGCCTGCGATCCTTCTGCTCGACGGCGAACTCCTGCGGCTTGCGGCTGTCGGTGATCTTGTCCCAAGCCATCGAGGCCAATTCGGCGTGATCGGGCGATCGCTGTGCATAGGCGTTGAAGGCGGCGCGGGCTTCTTCCACTTCGACAGCACCGGCCCTGCGCACGGAAGGGTCGTCTGAGAACGGGTAGGTGAAATCTGTCCGTCGGAACTGGGCGACCAGCTGCTGGAAGTCCTGCCGCTCGGACGGGGCGAAGGCGTCCGGTCCCGCGTCGTCGAGATCGCGGCCCAGTGGCGTCAGACGTTCGGCGAGCGAGACCTCGGCATCCTCCGCCTCATCGACATCGTCGACCGCCCGCAAGATGCGGGCATCGGTCAGTGTATCGCCCAGGCGGACGTGAACGGCTTCCAGCCGGTCCAGCGCTTCCTCGCGATCCTCGCCCTTCTCTAGATCGAGGTCGCCCGCCGTGGCGATGGCGCGCAGATCCTGCGCCAGCCACTGCCGTTCGAGGGCTGCATTGCCGGCACCCTCGCGCATGCGGGCGGCTACGGCCTCGGGGTCGATCCCCGTGCCCTGCAGCGCCTGCGTAAGCCGTGCCTTCACATCCCCGTCGTCGAGACGCATCATCTGGTCCTCGCGCATACTCGCCCGCGCGTAGACCCCATCGCGGGACGGCGCATCAAGCAGCGCGGCCGAGCGATCTCCCAGCGGATTGAGATGCGCGACCGAGGCCAGGACATCGGTAAGCTTTCGCTCGATTTCCGGCCGCTCGGCTGCGGGCGCCCGGTCGATCGCCGCTTCGATCTGACGGATGTTTTGAGAGAACTCGGTGATCAGCGTGTCGAACGCTGTTTCGTCTTGGGACATGTAGATGGCTCCGTCAGATTGGACCTGACCGCCACTGGCAAGGATGGTGCTGGCCCGCTCGAGGGCCTCGGCCACGTCATCGAAGTTCGACCGGGACGCCTCGGCAGCCAGACCCCGATAGGTCAGCGCGTTGCACGCCACCGTCTCCAGGGCGGCGGCCAGGTCGGCCCCGGTGCGCTGACGCTCGACCGGCGGCCGGCCCTCGTCACGGGCCTTGTAGACCTCATCAATCTCGGCGCGGTAGGTCGTGACCCCCCGGTCAAGACGCCGTGTCGCTTCGAGCCGGATCCCGTGGACCTGCGCCGCCTCGACCATCGCCACCCGGAAGGCGTCGTAGTTGAAGTGGTGATCCTTCCCGAGAAAGAACATTTCGCCATCCTTGCTGCGGCGGTTCAGAACGATATGCGCATGTGGATGCGCGCGATCTTGGTGTATTGCAGCAATATAGTCGAATTGCGACCCCTCACCTTGAAAGAACTTCTCGCAGACGGATTCCGTAATCGCGCGCACCTCCTCACCGCTGGTGCCAACGGGAAATGCCATCAGCAGATGCGAGGTATGGCCGAGCTTGGGGCTGTGCCGCTCGCCCCACTGGTTCTCAAAGCGGCGCACGACCCGGTCGATCTCGGCCTCGGACAGGGTCTTCTTGCCATCATGTGTGCCACGACTGTCGAGGATGTGGCTCGACTTGGTGGTAAGATACGTCAGCTGGGCCTTGAGCTGCGCGCCGGTGTGGCACCCACCCTTCGAGATCGGCTTGAATATGGCCGGGGAATAGCCACGCGCCGCGCGCACCATCTGCGCGTTCCTGGCGAGTCCCTGCCAGCTGCCGGAGACCCGGCTCCAGTCGCGATCGAAGAGGGCGGGCCCGACACCGTGGGCAAGGCGCTTACCCACGCTTTAGCCGATCCGGGACGAGCGGGGCCCATGCCTTTGTGACCTTGAGCGCCAGATCGGCACGACGCTTCAAGAGAAGCGCCTGCAAGCGATCAGTCAGATCGAGGATCAGCCCTGCGAATTCGCGAATATGCCCGTGGCTTTCCGCAGTGTAGGACAAAGGCTGGCCCTTTAGCCTGGCTTCGTTCAGCCGCCGTGCCACCTGATTGATGTTGTTGCCGATACGGCTGATGTCGGCCGCCCGAGCAGAAAGGGCCTCAGTCAACGCGTGATCGGGTTCCAGGATTTCATCAGCAGCCAACACCAAATGGCGCAAGGCATCTGTGCGACTGGTGATGCCATGACGGGCAAGTGCGGCATCAAACGCGGCCAACTCACGTCGGCTGACCCGCAGACCAATGACGATCGGCCGGCTGCCATTCGCGTTTTGTCGGTCCAGAGCGTGGTTCACGGCATTGTAGATCGTCTTCAGGCTGACCCCATACCGCTGGGCCAGATCAGCAGCGACGACGCCCTGCGCACGCTCTTTGGCGATGCTCAGACGGTCTGTTTCGGTCAGTCTTCGGCCGCGTGACATTTTGAAGTTAACGTTCCTATTTCTTGCCACCTTCGTACAAGCCGGCCTTCTCCCAGCACAAGCGGAGAAGGCATTAAGGGCTTGTACTCAATGTAGAAAATCGGCCCCTGGGGCCGATTTGACGTCCTTTGTCAAATGCAGCGCGCAACGCGCTCAATGTAACGCGTTCCGCGTTCCCTGCACCGTGCATCACGTCTTATGCACGGTGTCGTTTGCGCTCTGCAGCGCGTCTTCGGGCAAGTGGTGCCGTGTCGATTGCAACACGCATCGCGTCTCGCGCTTCATGCACGGCGTCGCGTGCACCCCGCGTCGCGTTCCGCGCTTTACGTCTTTTGGAGATTGCCGAATGCAGCAAGTCTTCTGGCAAAAGCATCGCGCAACCTGGATCGCGGCGTCTGTCCCCTGCGCCCCGCTGTCTGGTCGCTGCAAAACGCGTAACGGCGAATGCATCCTGCCCACCGCATCATGCATCCCGCCTTCCGCTTGACGCCGATGCACCAAGAGGTTAGCAACATTATTACATCTTTGTAGCGTTTCACTATTTTTGCAAAAGGTCTGCGCCATGCCTAACGACAATCTCGTGGTCATCGCCGCGATGGCCCGGAAAGGGGGGAGTGGTAAAACCACGCTCTCGCGCGCCCTGATCAGCGCTGCCGTGGCTGCCGGGCGACGGGTTCTGCTGATCGACACTGATAGCACCGGAGTGCTTGGCGCCTGGCACGAACGAGCTGAAGCGGCGGGTCTCGGGTCGCCTCTGCTGCGGTCAATCTCGGTCGAGAGTGTAGGGGCCGTCGATCGCAAAATCGAGCAGGTCTATGATGCGGACTCGGCGGATTTCGTCTTCATCGACACGGCAGGCGTCGGCGCGGAATGGTCGGACGGGATCGCCGTTCTCGCCGATCACATCGTGACACCGGTCATGCTCTCTACCTCGGATCTCGATGTCGGCGCGCAGACGGCCGACTGGTTCGAAAGGTTGCGCGCGCGCGTCGATGACCCGGCGAGCTTGCCGCGCCACCATGTCGTTCTAAACATGGTTGACCCGAAAGCCACGCGCGCGGATGCCGGCTTGATCGAAGTGGCGATCGCCCGGTTTCCGGTGATCGAGACGGTGATGATGCGCCGCAACGTCTACAAGGAGATGGACGAGAAAGGCCTACTCCATGCCATCGCGCTGCAAAAGCAGGCCGACCCAAACCCACTCATGCGCCCGCATGTCCGTCATGTCGTCGCGGCCCTTGAGGAGGCCACCGACATCCTCAACAACATCCTGGCCGCGTGAGGGCAGGGCGTTGAGAAAGAAGATTCCAACCATCACCCGGCCCGACCCAGCCTATGCCGCGTCCCTTCGGCCGGAGGGGGAGAAAGACCCGGGAAGGGAAGAGGGGGACCGGGAAGAGACCGTCCTGATGCCGATGAGCATGACGGCAGACGTGGCGGATGAAGATCAAGCGCCGGCGCCAAGCAGGCCTTCCGTGCCTTCGCCGCAAGCAAGCCCGGAGACAGCGGCCGAGATCATAACAGCGCCCACGGCGTCGCAGCCTAGGGTCCGACGCATTCCGGCCACCCGCAAGATCGATATCCGGGTGAACGCGCTGGAACGGCAGGAAGAAGCCCTCATCGACTGCGGCGTCGACCCCGCTCATGTCATCCGGGCAGCTCTGCGCCGTGCCGTGAAGACCTGGCAGCTCGGGCCAGAGTTCGTCCCACCTTCCGAAGAGCAGAGAACGCGGATCACCGAATGGCGCGCGCGGACATCTCTGGCCGTCGATGCCAATGCGCTGACTTCCATCCTGCACGCCCATGACCCCCTCGATGTGCTCAGCAAGTGGGCCTTGATCCGCGGCCAGATCGAACCGCGTGTCTGGGCGGAGATCGACATTCTCCTGGATGAGATTGCCGTTCGCGCCGCAGCGCAGAATAGAGAAAATGATACGTCAACAACCTGACTATAAAGACAACTTGTCCTTTTGTCGGTGGGTTTTTGCCGAAGCTACCGCCCACACCTTGCAGTTGCAGAAACCTGTCGTTAACACCGCCGACAAGAAATTTTTGACCTCCCTTTAACCAGTTATGAGGTCCAGATAGCAGGAGCGCGTCATGACCCCAAAACCCCGCCTCACCGGCGAACCGATCATGCGTATCCTCTGCAAGAAGACCGACAATCTGGTGGGTTTCCTCTACCAATGGAACAATGGCGATCTGCAGCCCGCGTGGCTGGACGATGCTTTGGCCGACGTCCGCTACGAACCAATAAGCGACGCCGCCTGACCTCTGTCCAATCGGATACAGTACGGCTGATCCGGGCCGTTACATGGAGATGTGTCCAACCTTTGGACTCGTTGGTGGTGCATAGAACCCACTTCCATAAATCATCTATTTGCTACACAGTGAGTTATAGAAAGGGATTCTATAGCTCATGCGCTGGAACTGGACACAACCCGACTGGCCGAACTTCCGCTATGACCGCGCTGCGATCGAGCCACTCGAACGGCGCTTTCTGCTGTCCTCAGGCGAAATCCTTGGTGCGGTCCGCCATGTGACGGGCGAGGAGCGCGACCGGCTGCGCATCGAGCTTCTGAGTGAGGAGGCGATGCGGACGAGTGCTATCGAGGGCGAGGTTCTGGACCGGTCGAGTGTCCAGTCCTCGTTGCGGCGGCAGTTCGGACTGACCACGGAGGGCGTACCCTCCAGGCCCCGCGAGCAGGGCATCGCCGAAATGATGGTCGATGTCTATTCGAACCACGCGGCCCCTCTGACACACGACACGCTCTCTCACTGGCACGGTATGCTCCTGTCCCATGACCGCGGCCTCGAGACGATCGGTGCATACCGTCGGCATGACGACGCCATGCAGATCGTCTCCGGCCGCATTGACCGACCGACGGTGCATTTCGAAGCGCCGCCATCGGCGCAAGTCCAAGGTGAAATGGACGTCTTCGTCGACTGGTTCAACCGCACGGCGCCAGAGGGATCCACGCCATTGCCCGCGCTAACGCGTGCGGCACTTGGGCATCTGTGGTTCGAAAGCGTCCATCCATTCGAGGACGGCAATGGCCGCTTGGGCCGCGCTCTGGCTGAAAAGTCCCTTGCGCAGAATATCGGCCAGCCGAGCCTGATCGCACTGGCCTATACGATCGAACGCGACCGCAAGGGGTACTACGACCAGCTCGAAGCCCACCAGAAGACGCTGGATGTGACCGCGTGGCTTTTGTGGTTTGGCAAGACGGTATTGAACGCGCAGCAGGTCACACTTGCGCGGGTTGCCTTCTTCATCGCCAAGGCGAAGTTCTACGACCAGTTCCGCGATCGGCTGAACGACCGGCAGGCCAAGGTGATCGAGCGCATGTTCCGAGAGGGGCCCGAGGGATTCAAGGGCGGGCTCAGCGCCGAGAATTACATCGCCATCACCGGCACATCGCGCGCGACCACGACCCGGGATCTTCAGGACCTGGTCGAGATGGGCGCGCTGAACCGGACCGGGGAGCGGCGGCATACGCGGTATTGGCTGATGTTCGAATCCGAACGAAACAAACCCAGTGATCAGCCGCCCGTAAAATAGATCTGCATGCCAAGAGCCAGCAGATCACGCTCCCAAGCGATCCTTCAGACCGACGATGCGGGTTCCTGCACTGTCTGCTCTCACTTCCAGAACATCAGACGACGAAAGCAAATAGCCAAGATTGTCACCAAGCGAGAACGGGAACATCGTCGGCTGACCTGCAAGTCCATCAAGACCCAAAGGGCGTCCAACATGCATAAGCAGTGCCGCGGAAAGCCACTGCACCGTCTCCGGGCTTTGGACCGCCATCGAGGGCTTCCGCGTCAGCGTTTTGCCATTCTCACTTTTGCTAAGCACGGACCAGTCGACCTGCGACTGTAGGACCATGTTGGTCATGCGGCGAGTGCCTTCTCGCTCGCCGTATATCTCCGCCATCCGCCTGTGTACTTCAGCAGTGGTGCAATCGCCTTGAATGGCCGTCAGTCGACCGACGATTTCGGCAACCTTTGCAAAGAAGGGATACACTGCGATGGCCATCCCCCAGGTCAGCACTTCGACTTGTGCATTCGAAACCTTGGCAAAGATGTCGACCCCTCTATCCGCCAAACCGACGACCTCCTCGCGCGGTTCAAGCCAGAGACGGTTCAGGACAGTCCGTGTCTTCTTCTTCGCTTCTGGCCCAGCATGAGCTTCCGTGAGGATCTGATCGAGCTCGCCAATGTCCGCAGCACCCGACCGTACCCGCAAAGCGGCCGCGGCCCAATCAAGGCGGATGAAACGATCAAAGCCGATCTGGGGCGCTTTAGGTTGCATTCTCTTCTTTCTTCATTCGGATCTTTACGAATGGGACAATCAGCTCTTCTACAGACATCCCACCGTGAGCGACAATTTGATGGCCTGCGGGGACAAAAGCACCCCGTCCTTCCGCATACAGCGGCAAGAAATCTGATGGCAGTCCTGTTTTTCCGAACTGGAAGGCGTCAATTTCCGGCGGAACAGATGAAGCAAGATCCTCGCTGCGATAAGCCCGAACTCGCTCACCCTTCAATTCGGATACAACGCCTTGACTGAGCCGCCCAATACCTTCCGCATCAACGTTGCCGTGGTCTGCTGTCAGGTAAATATGGTACCCATGCTGGCTAAGCATGGTGAATAGTTTTTCAATGAAGCCAGTTTCGCACCAATCGCGAATTTGTCCAGCGATCCCACGTTTACCCAGCATTGCGCCATGCACGATTTCATCGATCATGTCGACAACGATGCCAGCCACTTTTGTCGTAGGCCTTGACAGAGTTTCCTCTAATGCCGCCAGTTGTTCGGATCGTTTAAGCCCTTTTTGATAGGTGACTTCGGGCTTCCTCAGTCCATTCTCTTGCCAAAACTTAGACCAGAGTGATGGTTCTTGCGCTGTCGTGCCCATCGAACTCTGGAATTCGCGAGGCTTTAGACCAGAAAAAAGCGCTTGGCGAGAGATGGAAGTCAGTGTCGGCAGCCACGCGAAACACGCACCTTCATCTACAGAAAATTCAGAAACTCTCGCAGACAGATCCTCACGGATTTGGACCCACTGATCCAGTGCCAAGCCATCAAACACTACGAGAGCAATTCGATCTTCACCAGAGCTACGGCGCATAGCTAAATATCTTGGCACATGGTGCACCATCACAGGCGCTTTCGCGACGGGCAATGAAGGCAAGTCTGTGAAGTGCCGAAACACCCACTCCTTTAGCCGCGCATCGGCGTTCAGTTGCAACGTCCGAACCTGCTCCTGTAGGCCAGCAGCATCTGCGGCTTTGAGTTCATTGAAGCGATATATAAGTTCCGCCAGGCGACGGGCCGCTTCCACCCAGTCGCGATAAGGCGCATCGATCAATGGCATGTCGGCTGCGATCCTAGTCGCACCTTCTGACACCAGTCGGGAAAGTGCCTGCGGATCGTCGATCAATCCTACCCGTATCCAATCCGGTAAGTCTGCAGGTCGTACATGTACAGCTATGGGCTGAAGGACGCCCTCCAGAAACATCGTGTCAATAATGACGCGCACATCAGGATGATCGAATGGCACAATAAGCGCGTTATTTTCGTCTGCCGTCCAGTCTCCGTCCCTGCCGTAGGTCTCAACACCATACCGGACAACGAAGCGAGACCACGCATCTTGTAATGCCCGAACCATAAATGCCTTGGATGTCAGCAGTTCTGCGATTGGCAATGTTCCAAGGGAGGATTCTCTCAGGACCGCCGCAACGTGCTTTGCGAGATGTTCCGGGAGCCCGGTTCCGCGATAGTGAAGACGCAAAACTTCCCGCCAGAAATCTTCTGGCCTGCTTAGCAAATAGGGGCTGAGCCTAAAGATATGCGTCAGTATAAAATCCTTGGTTGCCCCTTCTCCAAGGGGTTGTGTCGTATGCTTCTGATATGATTGGAAAAGCGCTTCATGATGTTCAGCTTCAATCCTATGGACGACGCCGTAGTTCAGCTTGGGAAATAGATCAGCCAAACCCAGACTGACTTGGCGCGCCGATCTGATGTAGTCCCACGGGAGTGAATTGAGATCCGTCCCCCTTAGCTGCAAGACAAGCGCCTTGGCAGAACCATCTTCACCAGCATCCCATGCCGCACGGAAACGCTCTTCGTAATCGGCTCTGAACGATACTGAATCTTCGAAGGGGAGAACCTCAAATCCACGTTCACGAAGACCATGCAGAACTCGCTCTTCCAAGAGAAGGCCATCCGGATCCAAAGCGATCCAGAAACGGGAAAGATCCGCAGTGAATTCTCGTAGGATGCGGTCGGCCCACTCACTCATTTTCCATCATCCAGCGGTTCGCCAATACGCAGAACGAGAAGTGCATTAAGATCTGGGGAATAGGATGCTGCCGCACCTAATTTCGCCATTCGTGCAGCATGCTCGTTCTGGAGGCGTTTTCTACGAAAATCTCGAACCGTTTGAAGGCCGACCCTCCCAATCGCCTGGTGGCGAGCCTCGAAGGCGTACAGCGCCCGTGCACGCTCCTCGTCAATCCGCGTCATGTGCTCTGTGACCAGATCAGAAAACATCCGCTCGCCTTGAGAAACCGCAGCAGTTTTTGAACGGTCGAACAAGTCATCTGGGTCTTGTGAAGTATGGGGTTCGAACTGCTCGACCTGTTCAGTCAAGAGGACATCCCAAATACGCTTTGCCGTAGGTTGGAAGGCGCGCCCCTCATCATTGACGAATACCGACAAGAAGCGACGGCGGCTGAAATCATCAGCCGCAAGGCTGATTTCCCAAAGTGACCAAACGCCTTTTACACTATCAGGTAGTCCGGTTATGCGGACGGCAGGGACCGGTTGGCCGGAAACGCATCTTGGTAGGTCGGAAATCAGGGCCTGTGCCCGAGGATCTTCAAGCGTGACCCATTCTACATCAGGTCGGGCACCGGCCGTTCGCGCATCGAAGCAAACCGCGGGTGACTCGCTGCCATCAGCCCATCGTATCCGCCACGTGTCGCCATCTCGCGCAGCTTCTCCTCCACGCGCTGGCAGTCCGGTCGTAATTGCACGCTCCAGCCAAAACTGCGCCGGGTGATCCCGCCACTTTCGCGCGCCATCAGCATCCAGATCATGTCCATCTGATAGAAGATCGCTGCTCTTTCGACTGTCGACCAGCGTGGATCGAAGCTGGGCCAGAACCGCATCGCATTCCGTTTCGATCGACGCGGGGTCTTGAAGTCCCTGAACGAACAACTCGTCGAACAAAGGTTCTGCTTCTACCGAATCCATCACATCAGCAACTTTATCGACGCCGAATTCTTCCGCGATCACTGCGAGCTTTGTTTCGAGTACCTCTCGGACACGATGCTCGACGGTGTCTTCGAGCACAAAATTGATTGCCCGCACAATATGGGGCTGCCCAATGCGATCCACTCGACCAATCCGCTGCTCAACACGCATAGGATTCCACGGCATATCGAAGTTGACGATGATGTGGCAAAATTGAAGGTTAAGGCCCTCGCCGCCGGCATCCGTCGAGACTAAAATACGCACATCACTGGAAAAAGCTCGCTGAGCGCGGCCTCGCGCTTCGAGATCCATACTCCCGTTAAGCGTAGCAACCGAGAAGCCCCTGCTCTCAAGAAAATCCGCGAGCATAGCTTGCGTTGGAACAAACTCGGTGAACACCAGAACCTTCAGCTCTGGATCGTTTTCTTCTTGTTGAATCTTGTAGATCTGCTCCAGGAGCGCCTCGGCCTTGGCGTCAGTCCCTTGTGCCTCAGTTTCGCGCGCAAGAAAGAGAAGCGCTTCGACATCTTTTCGTTCATCGCCCAGGGCTTCAAATGCCACGGCAACGTCGATCTGGTCATCACCCGTCAGCTCATGCCAGTCTCCAACACCTTCCGTAGAAAAAAGCTGCAACTGACGATGATCGTCATCCAGAGCAAGAAGCCGCTTTTCCAAAGTCGCTCGAATAGCCGCAGTGCTGGATGTCACCAACCGCTGCATCAGGATCATTAAGAAACCGATGTGGCGTTGCTTGGATGCCATGGCCTGATTGTAGCCGTGGCGAACATATTCAGTGACTGCTTCGTACAAGCCCTGCTGCGCGCTGTGGCGATCCAGCCAGGCGACCGCTTGTGTACGTGTCACGCGCGGCTTGAACAACGGTTTACCTTCGGCATCAATTGCCAATCGTTTTTCGGTCCTGACGACAAAAGGACGGACACGATCACTGGATATGCTGTTTTCATTCGGAAATGCGTCACGATCGAGCAGCTGCATCAGCCGGTGAAACTGGTCCGTTTTTCCTTGATGTGGCGTTGCGGATAGAAGCAACAGGTATGGGGCAGCTTCCGCAAGCGCTGCGCCGAGCTTGTACCGAGCGACTTGATCAGTGCTGCCGCCCATACGGTGAGCCTCGTCAATGATGACGAGATCCCAGGATGCGGAGACCAAATCTTCAAAACGTTCACGGTTATAGGTGCTGAGTTGCTCTGCACTCCAGCCGCGCCGACCTTCGAGCGGCTTTACAGAATCCAGCGAACAGATCGCCTGGTCGTGCAGCCGCCAGAGGTTCTCCTCGTCATCGCGAAACTGCCGGTATGCAGAAAGCTCTGACGGCTCGATGAACTGAAAGTTCTCGCCAAAATGCAGGCGCATCTCTGCCTGCCATTGCCGCACGAGACCTTTGGGCGCGACGACAAGGATCCGCTTGGCCATGCCCCGCAGCTTGAGCTCGCGCAGGATCAGCCCAGCTTCGATGGTCTTGCCGAGCCCCACCTCATCCGCAAGCAGATAGCGAATTCGATCCCGGCTCATGGCGCGGTTCAAGGCGTAGAGCTGGTGCGGCAGGGGAACGACGCTCGACTGGATCGGCGCCAGAAGAAGGTTGTCTTCGAGGGCATCCAGAAGCTTTGCCGCAGCGGCGGTATGCAAGATCTGATCGACTGATGGTCGGACGGCTTCGAGCGGCCCTAGGTCGCGCGACCTGGCGCGGACGACGGCATCCTTGCCCGGCAGCCAAACCCGGTATGAGGTCGCGCCCCACATTTCCTCTCGGTCCACAACACGGCAGGGTGCGGCATGTCGTTCATGCCAGCACCACGTGCCAATGCCATAGTCTTGGGCGGCATGCGTCACGCATCAGCCTCCGTGCGGGTCAGCGCCTGGTCGTACCAGAGCAAGAGCTTTTCATCCTCTTGCAGCGTCTCGTCAGGCAGCTTTTCGGCGATACCGATGATCGTCTTGTAGTCCTTGGTTGCCCAGGCGGTCCTGAAACCGGCGCGCAGCACCTCGAGACGAGACTCCTTCAGCTGGCGCTTGGTCGCGGTTTTGTACGCCTCGAACTCTTTCAGCAGCGAGCGTTCGCGCTTCTGCTCGAGATCCTTCGCCTTGTTCGGGTCAGGCACGAACCAGCGATCCTTCGCCTTTGCCTTCAGGCGCGGGTCTTCCTTTTCCAGTCCACGAAGATCCTTGAAATTGGTCGACAGATAGCTGTGGATCTGGCTCGGCACGTCGCCGGACCCATCGAAGCGCAGGAAGTTTTCATCCAGCAGAGCCGCAAGCTCGGGCCTTTCTTCATGCTTTTTCCAACCGGCTCCGACCTGGGTCGTAAAGTCCGGATGCACTTCTTGATAGGTGGAGGGACGTTTACGCAGGAAATCCGTCAGCCAGTCGATGGCCGAGCGTTCATCAGAGACAAAAAGCTCCATCTGCGGTGCTTGGGCGGCTTGGGCGCGTTTCCGGTCATACTCAGCGACCTGTTCGGAAAGGAAAACCATCCCATCACGTTCTGGAAAGCGGTTCCGCAAGCCATCAAGGAACTCTTCTGTAGAGAGCGGCACCGGGAAATCATGGCGGACAAACCATGCAACCATACGGTCATAAATCCGTCGAGGATCCCGCTCAACCACAAATTCCAACACCCCGTTTTTCGACTTCGAGATAGAGAGTTGACGCAAATGTGTCTGTACAAAGTCCCATGCAGAATCTGGCGCTGCGCCCCGTTCTGCCAAACGCTGCTCAAGCCCACCGTTGGGTTTGTAGGCGGAGATCACCAGATCTTGTTTGACGGCCGTCGTCGAGGTGACCTGACGATAGCTGCCTTGGAGCTTGTCCAAAGCGGTTACCTCGGCCACGACGAAACCCGCTTGTTGAAGTGCAACTTGGATCGCATTCCAGACAGACGCCTTGCTGTTCGAGAAAACCACTGTCATCCAACGACCTGGCTTCAGAACACGGTAATATTCCGCAAAGCAACGCTGCATGAGGTGCTGGTATTCTGGAAGCGCTTTGCCTTTAAAGTTGTCCATTATCGCTTCTGGCTTGGCATCAGTCGTTACGCCGTGCCAAGATTCAACCAAAAAGTTGAGATCTGCGTAAAAGATGTTCGCTCCAAAAGGCGGATCAGTGAATACGTAGTCGATGCTGTTATCGCCAAGAGGCATACTTGCTGCCGTTCCCGTTGAAATGGCCGCAGCTTTCCCGCCAGTTCGATATCCCCGAAATGCTTTCTCAAGTCGGTCAAGTTTGCCGGTCAGGTTGTACCAAGGGCTGCACTCGGAGTGTTGGGACGCCACATAGTAGACGCCATTAAGGGCACGGTTTACCTGAGAGAAGTGAGTCGGGCTGTAGCGGTTCAGGACAGAAAAGCCCCAGATGGACTGCTCAACCATGAAAAGGAGAATGTCTCGTGTTCGGTTGTCGGTGCAGCTTTGCGCTTTTTGCCAAAGCAGCCCCATTGCTTGGGCAGCCCGTGGCAAAAAGAAGTGATGGACATTCGAGAATCCCTTTGGGGCTATTCGTGAACCGTGATACATTTGTTCAATTGGAAATCGAACAGTAGGCATTTCCGGCGGCAACGGAAGGTTCTCGATTTTAGCGAGAGTTTCGAGGTCCCCTTGGTCCAGTTTCTTTTGATATTTCTTCTTTCCAACCGAATACGCGATAAATGACGGTTTGAACTTAACTTTTTGCCAAGGTGTATTTGTTGCTGGGTCGATGCGTGTTTCCATAACCCGCTCAAGCTTGTCCTTGTTGAGAGCCGCACCACAATGAGGACAGGGAAAGGAGTCGCGCGTTCTGTTGTCGTCATCTAGGGCTTCATCGATAAAATTGACCTCTCCCGCACATTCCGGACAGGTGAAGATTTCGCTCCAAACGGTAAACTCGATCCTGCCCTTTGTTTTTCCGTCTGAATGGAGCGTCTCATACATCCAACCAATGTCACGCTCGACATCGCGAAGTAGTTGCTTTCCTTCCTTGGCGAAGGCGTCAACATCGAATGGCAAGTTATAGTTGGCACCGATGAACGTCGCAGCGGGTGACAGATCATTCAGCACTGCACGTCGCGCACCCCATTTCGGTGCGGGCGTTCCAGCCTTCTTCCACTCCATCTCCAGTTTGTGGCGATAGGCAGAAGGCGCGGTTCCGCACCACTGTGCAGCAACGCCAGTCATGCCTGACCCCGCAAAACCATCTAGAACGATGTCGCCCGGTTCGGTAAAATGCAGAATAGACGGAACGATAGCAAGGTGGGGCACTTTCGTATGGTAGCCATGGGCCTTGTAGATCGCATCGGTTTTTCCCACGGAAACGTCGATTGCCATCGGTTCACGGGCGTATTCAAAGGCGGGATCATACTGCTTGCCGTAGTGCTCGACAAAATCGGCCAGCCAAGGATTTGGACATGCCGTGTAATAGGGTGGATCTGACATAGCGAGGATCGCGTCATCGGTTCCCTTCGGAAATCCCTCCTGAGCGCGGAATGCGGGATCTTGGAGCTTTTCCGCGAGCAGCTTCTGAAAATGCTCTCGCCGCGCATCGTCACTTGGAAAGGTCATGCCAAGGCACTCGACCGGTCCGCCGCTCTTGCCACCATCCATCTTCATCTGCTCTGTCATGTGTTTGTCTCAGTTCAAAATGGGTTGGCGGTTGATCATTCGACCACAAAGCGCAGCTTTGTGGTGTCTTTGCCCTTGCAGCGGTCGGTCAGGAACGCCTCGAACCGCTTGCGCAGATCCTCGGGCGTCGCAGGCGAGCCGCCCTGGAGCAGGGCCTGGCGGATATCGCCGCCAGAGACGACCACCTTGTCGAGCCCCGACAGGGCCTCTTGCACCGCGTTGATGAACTCGGGCGTTACAGGATCGGGCAGCGACTTGGTATCGACAAAGCCGGTGACGATCTTGCGGGACCCTTCCTTCAGCAGCTCAAAGTTCGACTGGATGATCGGATCCTCGAGGTTGTCGAGAAGCGTTTGCACCCAACCGTCCAGCAGCTGATCGAGTTCGTCATCCAGCTGCTTGAGCACATTGGCCGCGGGCAGCATGTCACCTTGTTCATTCGCCGGGCGAAAATTGCAGTGCGGGCAAACCGGGCTGGCCGCCAGTTCAGAGTCGATCAACGAGGCGCAGCTTTTCAGCTTGTCGAGCTTTTCTTCGAACGTGGTGAGCTGGCTTGTCGGCATCAGCGAGATATTCGCCAATGCCCGCATGGCAACGAGGCGGGAATCCTTACGCAGCGAGGTCTTCGTCTTGTCCTCGGACACCCCGAGACGCGCCTTGCTGTGCAGGCTGACGTAGGCCGTCACGTAGTCCTTTTTAAGCTTGCTAAGGGTCTGCCGGTGGTCTGAGCCATTCTGACTGGTTCGGCTCGTGGACAGGGCCTCAAGGACCTGTTTGCGCGTATCCTGGGCCTGCTTCACCCATGCATGGTCGGACGGCAGCACCATCTCGGCTTGGCCAAGATAGCTTGCGGTGTTCCCAAGTTCGCCAATCAGGCCGTTGAGCCCCTCGACGGAGTTCAGAATCTCGAGGTTCTTCGTCTGGGCTGCGATGTCAGCAGACCCAATGCGTAGGTTCTTGAGCTTTCCGACAGTGTTGTAGGGCGATAGGCTTTCCGAGAATGCCTTGAGCTCATCGAGCTTTGATCGCCAATCGCGGATCTCTTCGTCACGTAGCAGCGGCTGACCCCAGAAGCTCAGCCGGTTCGCCATGTCGGTGGAGGCGGCAAGCACCCGTTTCGTGAGCTTACTGACCTCCTCCTGAAGCGCCTTGACCGGCTCGTCCGAGCCTTGGGTGGCCTGCTGCGCAAGCCCTGGTGGCAGTTCCAGCATCTCAAACAGGGACCGCAACACAGCGACGTTGATTTCCTTCGGGGCTTCAACGTGTTTGAACTGTTTCAGCTCCTCAAGCGGACGATCAGCAAGCAAACTGATCTTGCCTGAATCGATCTTGTCGCCGGCAATCGCCAAGACGATATCACCCGAATAGACCAGAGATCCAAGCACAGCGACCAACAGGTCGGTTTCGAGCCGGTATTTATCAGGGCTGAAATACTCGTCCTCCATATTGCCAACCAGCAACTCGCTGCGGTTGAGCACCTGTCCGTGTCCCTTGGCCTTTAGTCGGGCTAGAACTTCTTGTGCATACCGCGATTGGACAGGATCAATACGATCCCCGTCCAGCATTTCGAGGCCATCGAGAACGATCACAGCATCCTTTGTGCGGTTGCTACCGCTCAGGGCACGAAGAGCGTTTCCGATCAGTTGCTTTCTGTTGGATCCCGTGACTAGCGCAGAGAACGTTGGGTACTCCGGAGAAACATCAGAAAAACGGCTGCTCAACGCGATCCCTGCGATTACGTTGACAACATCGCGGAAGTTGATGCGCTCATCAGGCCCCAAGCGAGCTTTGTCCCGAAGGGAAATGCCCTTGGTCCAGTCTCGCAGTGTTTTGGATTTCCCCTGAAACGTGACCTCGAAAGCCTCAAGCTGTTTATCCTGCAACCACTTGCCCATCTCGCGCAGCGTGTCCCGAACGCGGTCAAGGTAGACCCCCTTCGCACCACCACTTGCGGTCGACGCAAGCTCCTGCGCCGCCGCGTAGAAGCCGAGCAATCGCTTGATCGTGTCATCCGGCGCCTTCAGGCGAAAGAACACCTCATCAGCCTTCTGTTCGTCGCGAAAACGCGGTGGATCAAATGGTTGAATGAAATATAGATAGAAGTCCCTTTCCGGCTGCGCAGTGGGTCTGTCGTTAGGAGCACCAAAGAACAGATAGCCGATCCGTTCAACGCGGCGTTCCTGCCACTCAATCTGATATTGCCAAATCTGATGTCCCGTCACGTAGCTGGATTCGTCCGTGCGCTCCATGAGTTGGCGAATGGCCCCATAGTAGGCTCGATCGAGAGCATCCTCGGACAATGCTTCTGCGCGCTTCTCGATTTGGGCGTCGTAGTCCACGTCCTTCTTCAGATCGAGATAATATTGCTCCGTGTCCGGTGCCTTCGATATGAACTGACCATTTACGGTTTTTAGAGTTTCTCGCAGCGTAGTTTGCACCGCTGTCAGCAGATCATCAGATGGATCCCCACCCATATCTTCAATGCCAGGCTGGAAAAGACACAGCGTATCGCGCAGTTCCTCGGCCGTTGGACCAACTGGCACATAGATATCACCGCCAGTAGTCAATCGATGGACGGAAAGACCATCAATAATGCGTAAAGCCATTGGCTTATAGGCTGGGCGACTGAAAGCCTTGGAAACGCGTTCTGACAGTACTTCGGATACTTTAAGCACCGGCCCGATGTTTGGATCAGAGCGAAGAACGGAATTCGTTGCGACCGTCTCCCAGAACTTGTCAAAACCTATAAGTCCAGGACGGTCCGAGGGAACTTCATCTTTCAGGATTGCCTGGATCTGATCGCGCAACGTGACCAACGCACCCCGCTTTTCTGTAAAGACCAACCGTTCGAACGTCCCGATGTAATCCGGGTGCACAGGGAACAATCGCACATATTCGTCCATGCGCTCGTTCATTGATCCATAGAATTTAGAAAACGGTCCAAGATAGGCGCGAATCTTGTCCTGCTGATCTGCAGACTTTTTCAAAAGCCGCTCGGCGACAACAAAGCTTACATCTTGGCGGGCCAACAGAACCTGCGTGAACCGGTCTTTCACGCGACGCAGGCTGTCTGCCACATGCTGGAAGCGACTGCTGTCAAAAATTGCCTCTTGAACACCCGCCACAAAGCGGAACCGAAGGTGCTTGGTCACCTCACCGATCTCTCTCAGGAACGAAAGATCCAGAACCAAATCGTGGTCTTTGCGCGATCGCAGGTATTCAAGAAATTCATCCACGACCAAAAGCACACCTTGGTCGGGGTGAACCTCCGCGAATGCCGACATCATCTCTTCAAACGCGGCTTTGTTGTTGATGACTTTGTCAGCCGGCGGGAAAGAGTATGCCACGCCCTGGTTTTCAAGGAAAACCTCAAGCTGTTGCGTTATGATGTCCCGCAGGGACATTTGACTGGAAATCTCGATCCGATGCACCTTGAAACGGCCGGCGATCGCCTTGGCAGCTTCCGCGACTTGCGGATGTTGGATCATTGGCACATACGAGGCATCTTCGGCGACGAGTGACAGCACGGACATCAAATGGGACTTACCAGTCCCGTAGTTGCCAACCACAAGTACTCCCTTGTGATCAACGGCCTCGTCAAACGAGATTTGAGGTATCATGAGCTTTGAAATCCGGTCGGCCATGTCATCGGAGATGACATAAGTCGATACCAGCTTTCTGGCTTCATCAGGACGATTAGCGTCTAGCAGCTGAATAACTGACTCAATGGGTTCAAATTGGATGAGATCGCCGTAACGCATTGTCTTCCTTTCAATTAACTCTGAACGGGACCAAGCCATCACAGCCGTAGTCTTGATGTTCTGGGTGTCCTGTCGTCGCATAGGACAATCTGTTTTCCGCTAAAGAGCCGGGCCAAGCAGCTATGACGCGTCGCGCCTGAGCGTGCCGCCTAAGCAAATCAAGTGGGCTAAGCCGCAAGCTCTTGTCAAATAGCAGCTCGAGGTTGTCCAAGAGCAGGAGGCCGTTGGACGTGAAATCATCGGCCAATTCCTTCAACAGATCGGCTGCCTGCAGATGTCTTCTCGGACCCGGAATGGTGAGCAGCTCACGGCTCAGTAAAGCACCAACGTTGAGGATTTGAAGCTGCCTGCGTCTGGCCAGCTGAGCGAGTAAATCGCTCTTTCCAGAGTTTGGCGGGCCAATCAGTAACAGCAGCTTGCTGTTGACCACGGCAAGATCCTCAACAAAGCGATCAAGTGATTGGATCATGCGCCCATACCTCCAACCGCTGACCCAGATGCACTTGGGAAAGAAAGCCCAAACTCAGAAGAGTTCAGCAGGACGATCTGCTGATCTTGCGGTCGGCGCGCTGCTGGATCTGTATCAAGCCCTAGCCGTCTCAAAGCATAATAGAGTAGCGCTCGTCGGACCTTAATCTTCGCCTTGCCGCCTCGCATACCGTAGTCAAGGGAGATCACCTTGGCCTGCGTTTCCGAGAGCGCCGGGTGTGGACCGACTTCTAATACGACTTCAGCATTCCAATCACTGTCATCGTCTGGTGACACAAGGCTCTCTCGCGACTCACGTATTTCAATAATTCGCGAAAGCAGAAAATCTTTGAAGCATTCGCCAATCTGGCAATATGCCCGTGTGTGCCAGCGAAACCCGTCAAACGCGATCGCATGTGGAGCAATCCAGCGCCAGCGCGCCTCTGGATTGGAAAGTGACTGATACTTGACCTCGATTGCCTCCGCACTTCGAATTGCGCCTATGACGAAACGGAGTGTCACAGGATCGACCCCGCGCACGGGTGTCGGGGAAGCCGCGTAGGCCGGTAGATCGGCAATCCACGAATCCTCTCGGTCGAGGATGCCATCGGCAACTGATCTCAACTGAGCCAAATAGCGGCTCGCGTCCGGTTCAAGGAACTGGGGGGTGAACCCAGGACCACGGACATAGGTTCGAGCGCTCTTGTCATAGACCATATTGTCCGGTGCAAAGCCGATATAGCGGTTCAGATCCATGGAAGCCTGGTTCACGGATACCCCGAACTGAGCCATCAGATCGCTGCGGTTAACATGCCCGTCCCAGAACAGGCGGAACTCTATGAACTCGAGACGTTGCTCAACTCCCCAGCGTAAATCCGACTTGTCGTTGGACACGACTTCCTCCCCAAGACCACTGAACGCATTGAAACTATGCGCACCCAATTACTGGGCTTGCGGTGACCGTAGAGACTAGATCGCAGTTTTTCAACGTAAATCACGCAGAACCATTGCAATGACAGGCACTTTGAATCGATGCCGATGCCGGGTGTTTTGTCCGGATGACGTAGATCAGCCGACGTAGCCCCGCCGCTTCTTCGCCGCGGCAAGCTTCATCAGCGCGGTGACGGCGCGCCCTTCATCCGGATGCTGCTCGATCATCATCTGCCCGCGCGCGCCGATGCGGCCCCATTCACGTACGAGGCTCGCCCCGCCGAAGAGATCGGGCTGAATGCTCAGCCGGTAGAAGCGACGCATGTTGCGCGCCGGATCGATCCGGCGCATCTGCACGTCGGTCGGGAAGACATCGAGCTGGATCGGGCTGTGGTACATGTAGTGATCGACTGAGGTTTTCTACACAATATCAGGTGGAAGTGTGCGCTTCCACCTCGATTTCCCCGCGAGGGGAAAAAGGGGGCTCACGCCCCCTTCTCGAACTTCATGACCGGGATGCCGAGCTTCTTGGCCTTGTCGGCGAGGTTCTCCTGGATGCCGGTGCCCGGGAAGACGAGGACGCCCACGGGCAGCACCTCCAGCATCGCGTCGTTGCGCTTGAAGGGCGCGGCCTTGGCGTGCTTGCTCCAGTCGGGCTTGAAGGCCACCTGCGTCACGCCGCGGGCCTCGGCCCATTTGGCGGCGATGAGTTCTGCGCCCTTCGGGCTTCCCCCATGCAGAAGGACCATGTCGGGATACTTGGTCCGGACCTGATCGAGCTTGCCCCAGATCAGGCGATGATCGTTGAAGTCGGTTCCACCGGTGAGGGCAACCTTGGGGCCTGCGGGGAGCATCACCTCGGTTTCCGCGCGGCGCTTGGCGGCCAGGAAGTCGCGGCTGTCAATGAGCGCCGCGGTCATGTGCTGGAGGTTCACCATCGAGCCGGTGCGGGGGCGCCAGGTCGATCCCGTGTGATGGACAAACTCGGTGGCGGCGTGATCGCGCATCATGTCCATGCAGTTGCGCCGTTCGATCAGCGTCAGGCCTTCGGCCGTCAGGCGCTCGAGTTCGGTGGATTTCACCTCGGAGCCGTCCTGCTCGCGCTGGAGGCGGCGCTGCGCCTGCTCGTTCTCGTCAAGCGACCGCTCGATCCGGGCCGTGGCGCGGTGGAAGAGGTTGACCTGGCCCCAGAGCACCTCTTCGAGGTCGGGTTCCATGCGGGTGTCTTCCAGGGTCGCGACGAGGGCATCGAATATATCGGCGACGGCGACCGCGAGGCGCTGCCCATCGGGCATCGGGCGCGGATCGGGCTCGTCAAAGGGGCGGTAGCCGTAGAGCTGCAGCTCGTCGAGCGCATGGGCGGTCTGGGATGCGGTGTGGGCGGGTTCATACGCGTCGTCGTGGGTGTGGATCGTCATCGGTTCTTGCCTCCGGGCCTGTCTCGTCCGCGCGACAACCCGCGCGGCCTTCATGGGCAGCTCTGAGCCGTCATGGCGGACGCCCCTTCACCCCCTCTTCGGGGCCGAAACGCAGTGGAGGAGGGCGGCAGACAGGCTATTTGTTTCGCGATGCAAAGCGGGGGCTCGTCCCCCGCGGCGGAAATAGCCTGCCTGCCGCCCTTGAGGGGGCGGACCCTTTGACGGCAGCACGCCCATCTCTTGAAGGCCGTGAGGGTGTCGGGTGGATGAGATTTACCCGGGAAGAGGCAGAGGTGATGATCCCTAGCCGCGACAGGACTGCAGGGACCCTGCCCCGCACTCCCGAACCGCCCCTTGCGCGATGCAGCTCAGCCGAACAGGCGCTGCCGATCCTCGGGCCCGATCTGAATGGCCAGATGCTCGTGCAGCGCGTCCGCGCCGTGCGCCCGGAGATCATCGTTGAAATCCCCGAGACGCGGCTCCAACACCCGAACGGCAATTCCGACCTCGGTTGCTCTGGCGCTCAACCTCTCTGCCGCGCGTTGCCCGGCCGGATCGCGGTCTATGGCGATGTAAAGGCGCTGCAGCCCCTCCGGCAGCAGGACCGCCCCGAGGTGACCCGACGAGAGAGCCGCCCAGACGGGAAGGCCGGAGGCCGCCTCGGACAGGGACAGCATGGTCTCGATGCCTTCGCCGACCACGAGGATGTCGTCATGCGGGGTCAACCTGACAGCATTGCCAAGGAGGTGACCCATGGCACGCCGCTGCGTCTCGACATCCGCTTTCCCCTGACCGTCAAGAGCCAGCCAGGTGCGATGCACACCCTGCAAAGCCCCTGCCCCATCGGTGACCGCGGCGATCAACGCCGGTCTGGGGATGCTCCGGGTCTGGCCCTCATCTCGATGCCAGCACTTCGGGTGGAAGCGCAGCGCGCTCATCGTGCCGCCTTGGGTGATGCCTCGGGAGCGGAGGTAGGTGTCGGCAAGCGTGCCTGCGACCGGCACCGAGGCTGCAAACAATCGCGCCGCCGCCGCTGGCGTGCCACCGGGGGCTTTGGCCTTCTTCGGCACTGGCGTATTCGGGAGGACCGGCTGGGGACGGCCAAGATGCGCCCGGGCCTCGGCCAAGAGATCGGGAAAGCGCGAGATCCCGGTTCGCTCGCGGATGATGTCGAGAAGATCACCATGCAGTCCCACCGCCGCATCCTGCCACTTTCCGCGCGCGCCCGGTCCTGATGTGGGTCCGGTCAGCCGCACGAAGAGCGAGCGGCCGGGGTTGTTCTGCAGATCGCCCACGATCCAGTAGGACCCTTCCCGCCGTCCGGCGGGAAGGTAGGCGCGACACACGCTCTCTGCGTTCTCCGCCAGAGCGCGGATCACATCTTCAGTCTCGGAATACATGGCTCAGCACCCTCCACGCGCATGTAGTCCTGTCACGGGACAACGTGCAAGCAGACGATCAAGCACTGCGATGCCGCTGGAGTCTGCTGGGCAGAAGAGCCGCAGCTTCCAGGCGATGATCTCCGAGAAGAACCCATCTGCCTTCAGCCGGTCCTTGGCGGCACCCAAAAAGCCCGACAGCTCGATCCGGTTGACGCCCATGACGCGCGAGCGGTGCAACTCCATCCCTTCGGTCAAACGCACCACGGTCTTGCCCTCCAGAACGAGGGCATGGACCTGTGCGGCTGTCAGTTTCGGCGCATCATCCGCCAGCGTGGTCGCGACCCAAGACGGCGAGACGCGGCGACCGATGATGCGCTGGCCATCGTCGGTTTGCAGTCGGTAGACGCGGGTCTCATCCTGCGGCAGTTGCTTCCAGATCGGCAGCAAGAGCCCCGCCACGATATGCAGCGTGGTTTCCGAGAACTCCGGCACCTCGGCCAGTTCCGCGGACCACGCGGCGGTAAAGTCCGCGCGATCTGCCTTGAGCCAATGTGTGTCTTCCATGATCTTCATAGGCACGGTGCTGGCGTCAGTCGGGCGGATCAGCCGCAGGCGGGGTTCGATGGTGCCGTCGTCCAGCATTAGGCTGGTGGCGGGCACCTGCACGGCGGCCCGACCCGATCGGCTGTTGACGAGAAGGCGAGCCTTGGGATCGTCGAGCCAGTCGAGCGCATCCGCGAGCGAGGTCGGCGTGTTGCGGCGCTTTTCCGCGATGGTCAGAAGCTGGGTTTCCGCGCCGGAGCCGGGATGGGTGTAGATCACCCGCGCATCCGTGACGCGAAAGCTTTCGGCGCGCAGCGTCTCGAGCCCGAGGTCGTAGACCCCGGCGGCGATGGCCCCCTCGATCCGTTGATCGAGAAGTTCTTCAAAGGCAGCGAACAGCACGGCCTGCATGTCGATCGTCAGCGCGAGCAGGCGATTGAGGAAGGTCGTGATCGGCGGCAAGTCGTCTTTCAGACCGTTGTCATCGGTCAGGCTGAGACCGGTAGCGTCCTCGAAGGCCCCGAGCGAACAGCCCGCCACATCGCCGCGATAGATACGGCGGTAGAGTTGGCGGAGCGCGTCGCGCGCGTAAGGGCTCTCGAGATTGTCCTCGGGCCGGAACAGCCCCTGCCCGCCGGTCTGGCGCTGGCCGCGCGTGATCGCCCCCAGCGTGTCGAGGCGGCGCGCGATGGTGGAGAGGAACCGCTTCTCTGCCTTCACATCGGTGGCGACAGGACGGAACAGCGGCGGCTGCGCCTGATTGGTGCGGTTGGTCCGGCCGAGGCCCTGGATGGCTGCATCGGCCTTCCAACCGGGCTCAAGGAGGTAGTGGACCCGCAGACGCTGGTTCTTGGCCCCAAGATCGGCGTGGTAGCTGCGCCCTGTGCCGCCCGCGTCGGAAAAGATCAGGATGCGCTTCTGGTCGTCCATGAAGGCTGCGGTTTCCGCGAGGTTTGCCGATCCGGCCCGGCTTTCGACGACGAGCCGTGCCGAGTGACCCTCCCCCTTCCTCACGATGCGGCGCGAGCGGCCCGTGACCTCGGCCACGAGATCGGTACCGAACCGCTGGACGATCTGGTCGAGCGCCCCCGGCACGGGCGGTAGTGATGCCAGCTTCTCGATCAGCGTATCCCGCCTGCGAACCGCCTCGCGGCATTCGACGGGCTGGCCATCGCGGACGACCGGTCGGGAAGACAGATTGCCCTCGCTGTCGGTGAAGGGCTCGTAGAGCTGCACCGGGAAGGAATGGGCAAGGTAGTCGAGGACATATTCCCGCGGTGTGATGTCGACGCGGATGTCGTTCCACTCCTCCGTCGGGATCTCTGACAGGCGGCGTTCCATCAGCGCCTCTCCCGTCGAGACGATCTGGATCACCGCTGCATGGCCTGCTGCCAGATCGGCGTCGATAGCGGCGATCAGGGTGGGGGTTTTCATGGAGGTCAGCAGATGGCCGAAGAAGCGCTGCTTGGCGGACTCGAAGGCCGAGCGCGCGGCGGACTTGGCCTGCCGGTTCAGCGTGCCGGCATCCCCCGTGATGTTGGCGGCCTCCATCGCAGCGGCAAGGTTATTGTGGATGATGGCGAAGGCCCCGGCATATGCATCATAGATCCCGCGCTGCTCCGGCGTCAGCGCATGTTCCAGCATCTCGTATTCGACGCCGTCATAGGATAGCGAGCGCGCCGTGTAGAGGCCAAGCGACCGCAGATCGCGGGCCAGGACCTCCATCGCGGCAACGCCGCCAGCTTCGATAGCTTGCACAAATTCCGCCCGCGTCGAAAACGGAAAGTCCTCGCCACCCCAGAGCCCGAGGCGCTGCGCATAGGCGAGGTTGTGCACCGAAGTCGCGCCGGTGGCGGAGACGTAGACCACGCGGGCATTGGGGAGCTTGTGCTGCAGACGCAGGCCCGCCCTGCCCTGCTGCGAGGCCGTGACATCGCCGCGCTCGCCCTTTGATCCGGCGGCGTTGGCCATGGCATGGCTTTCGTCAAACAAGATCACCCCGTCGAAATCAGCCCCGAGCCAGTCGACGATCTGGTCGACGCGGGACTTTTTTGCGCCCCGCTCCTCGGATCTCAGCGTGGCATAGGTGGTGAACAGAATGCCTTTGGTCAGCGGAATGTCCTTGCCTTGGGCAAAGCGCGCCAGCGGCGTGACGAGCAGCCGCTCTTGCCCCAAGGCAGACCAGTCGCGCTGCGCATCTTCCAGCAGCTTGTCGCTTTTGGAAATCCAGAGTGCCTTGCGCCGTCCCTGCGCCCAGTTGTCGAGCAGAATACCGGCGGATTGGCGGCCCTTGCCAGCCCCGGTGCCATCGCCCAGGAAGAAGCCACGGCGGAAACGGACGGCGTCAGCGGCATCGTCGGGCGCAGCCGAGACCATGTCGCCGGTTTCATCGACAGTCCAAGACCCCGCGAGATACGCGCCATGTGCTTCGCCCGCATAGATCACCGTTTCAAGCTGCGCGTCAGAGAGCAGGCCACAGCACTTGACGGCAGCGGGCAGCTTGGGGCGGTAGCTGGGTTTCGGAGGCGTGACAGATGCCATGGCCGCCGACTGCACCAGCTTCGTCGGGTGCGGTGCCGCGCCGGGAATGTCGATGGCCTGCAGCCGGAAGGTCTCGTAGATCGCGTCAGATAGGCGCGCGGTATTGGCATCCTCGGTCGCATCGCGCTGCGTATAGGCCAGATCTTCAGCCTCGATTCGTGCACTGGACTGCTGGGGCTGGGCCGCAGGGGTCGCGCGCGATGTGCTGATGGCCGTGCGCGTGGCGCGGGCAGGATTTTCCGAGAAGGAGGAGGTGGTGCGATTTGCTGCCGCTATGTCAGGGTCCAGCGCGAGGCGTGGGGGGACACTGGCTGAAATCTGTGAAAGCAAAACGGAGACATCGGGCGATATCGGGCGCGCCAGATCGGCGGTGATGCCACCCGCCTCACCGCCCCGGCATTTGTCGAAGACCGAGAGGCGGGTTTCAAAGCTGGTGCCGTGCTTGGCGAAGGCGGCACCGGACACCGCACCCGTAAAGACCAGATGCGCGGTCTCGGTCAGGCGACCGAAGGTCTCGGCCCAAGCGGGTGCGTCGGGCGCGAAACTGGCACCTGTGATGGCGACCAACCGTCCGCCGGGGGCCAGACGTGCAAGCGCCGAGCGCAGATGCCGGGCTGTCGCCTCGGTGGTGCGGGCGTCGACATTGGCCACCGCCGAGAATGGCGGGTTCATCAGGATGACGCTCGGGCGCAGCCCCGCGTCGAGATGATCGTCGATCTGGGCGGCGTCGAAGGTGGTGACCGGACGGCCCGGGAACAGGCGACGCAGAAGATCGGCGCGGGTTTCGGCCAGCTCGTTCAGCGCGAGGCTGCCGCCCGCGATCTCGGCGAGGATCGCCAGAAGCCCGGTCCCGGCCGAGGGCTCCAGCACAAGATCGCGCGCGGTGATCTGTGCTGCAGCCAGTGCCGCCAGCCCCATGGGCAGCGGTGTCGAGAATTGCTGGAACCGCTCCATCTCTTCAGACCGCCGCGTATGGGTCGGCAAAAGGCCGGACACCTTGGCAAGAATCGGCAGCAGAGCCGCGGGCGAGCCCGCCCGGGCCAGGAGCGCACGGCCGAACTTCCGCAGGAACAAGACCAGCGCTGCCTCGCCCGCTTCATAGGCCAGCTTCCAGTCCCAGGCGCCGGTCGCGTCAGAGCCGCCAAAGACGCGCTCCATCTCAACGCGCAGGCGCAGCGCATCGATCTGGAAACCCTGCGCCAGATCGGGCTGCAGCGCTTCGGCCACGCTCAAGATCGCAGCGGCCGTATCGAGGGACGGGATGGGGGCAACAGGCGCAAGCGCGCGCTCGGTCGCAAAATGGGCGAGATGGGTCATCGGGAAACTCCGGAATGAGGAACAGGATCAGGCCCGGACACCCTCTTTCGGGCACCCTCAGGCCTGACCTTCCCCGGCCATCCTCTTCCTCTCAAACCCCATGATTTCCGCAGGTGGCTTGCTTTTGTTCCTATTATGTTCTATTTTACGAGCTACGCTAAGAAGGGAGATCCCCGATGGAAAGCACCACTTACGCCCTGCCCGCGACGCCCAAGCAGATCGCCTACGCCCGCGCGCTGGCCCTGCGCAACCAGACGCTTTTGCCGTGGGAGGTTCAGCAAGATCGGCGCTCCTTGAGCGTCTGGATCGACGCGCAGGCCAAGCTGAAGCCGGGCACGCAGGACAGCCGCCCGACATCAAAGCAGGTCGCCTTCGCCGAGCGTCTCGCCCGGATCAAACGCCGCGCCGTGCCGGATGAGTGTTTCCAAGACAAGGGGCTGATGTCGAAGTGGATCGACGGGAACAAGTGAGAGTGATCAGCTGAAAGTCAGTGAAGGGCGCGAAGCCTTGCTCGTGGAAGCTTTGGCGTAAAAACCGACTTGTGCGCTGAGCTTTAGAAACAGCGAGTATTCAATGGGAACAGCTTAGGGCTCCGACAGTGTCACGTTCGAAAGCAGATACTCCTCAAGTCGTTCGACCACTCTCAGGCAATAATCTGCAAACCGCTTCACATCCTCACCAATCAGCGTGACGGTCTCACCAGGTTCGTGATCTTCTGAGAAGCTCGCATAGTGTTCGTCTGCCACGCCGAGATTGTGGCCGAGAACGTGGCGCTTTTGAATGTTCAGACGCAGATTTTCGATTTCGAGATCGTTCAGGCCATCAAATGGGTCGATCCCAATCTTGGCAAACACACTCCTACCACGGTCAACATTCTGGAAAGCATTGCCGATCGCTTTTTTGCCGATGAGTTTTTCGACCATCTCGGGCAGATGCGTGCGAACCAAGTACGCATGAACCGTCTTCAGCGTCGCTTCAAAGGCGGTCAGAACATCTTCATGCGCGTTCCCCATGACGCGATAGGCAATCTCGCTTCTACCCTGTTCATCGAGGTCATCTGCCAGAGCAATCTGCTCCCCAACAATCTCAACCTCGCGACGAAAATGCATCGCTACGTTCGGTGCTCCGCAATCGGGACAGAACAAGGCGAGTGCGTAGACCCCGTAGGATCGACCGCATACTCCGCAATCTAGGCTGCGCAGCAAATCCTCTCGTATCGCAAGCGGTTCAACACGCCGCCGCGGCTTGTGCTCCATCTTCATGGAGATGAGGCCACCTTTTCCAAACTTGCGGTTGAAATCCTTGGCATATTCACCGAGCCAATCGCTCACATCATTTTCGACCAACCAGACCGCGTGCTTTTTCACCGCCGCAATATCATCAGCGTGTGTGAATTCCTCATCATCAGCCATATGGCCGGAATACGGACAGACCGTTTGCCCCGGCCCCGGCTCGCGACGCATGCGAGACCTGTTAACATCTGAGATCGTACGCTCTTCTGGTGCCTCACCCACTAGGAAGAGACGCGGGGCAGCATCCTCCTTTGGGGAATAATGATACACCTTGCCCGAAGGACTCGTTGGCCTGGGCAGCGAAAGTTCCATTCGATCCTGCGTTCCGCCCGTCCGATACTTTTCAAGATTGCGAAGCCTCAAGTCCTTCATGTCCTGCCTCCATCAATCTTCTTTCACGGTCGTGCGAGGGTTACGCTTTGCAAACCCCTCAGTCACGAAACGTCCGGTTTTGGCGCTGCGCGCCGACCCGGTCGCGCCGCCGCCTGTCTTTTCATAGACCGTCGTGTTGGGGCTGCGCTTTCCGTGCGCCGTGGTGACGTAGCGACCTGTGATTGCGCTGCGGTAATGCCCGTTGCCGCCTGATTTCTTTGCCATGCCCTCGGCCTCCATATCGTGTGCCAGAATCGATAACTGACCCAACATATACCATAGACGCCGCTCGGAACAAAGGTGGAACGAACCTCTCACTGCCCGAGAAGCTTTTCGCATAAAACCCGTTCCCATCGGAAAGGCTCCCTCAAGTTTTGAAAGCGGCATTCGCCCTGAGCGCGATCTCAGCACAGCGGTCCATCAAAACATCGAAGGGCTCTGGTGACGTGGCGAAGAGACCATCTTCGACCATCCGGCGGTAATCATCTGCGAGAACAATCAATGCCTCACCGCTTGGGACCAGTTGCAGATGTCCGGCTGTTGCTGCGCTGTAGTTAACTTTTGCGCCATCGGCGGTCTTTTCAGAGAAAAACATCGTCTTATGGCGAGCCACGGCATCCGCGAGCGCCCGATCTTCAGTGGCGGCAGTGGCAATGCCCGCCTCATCTAGCCTAGCAAGGTCGTGCCAGTGCCGCGAGAAGCGATCGCCGCGCAAACGTTTCTGCAAGCAGAAGACGTGGATAGCCGTCGCCTTCTCCCAGAACGTTCGCTCGGCATGCATCACGCGGGGACGAGCAACCGGAAACTCCACGCTTTCGATCACCGACGCGGCATCGCAAACAATGTCGCGCGCTGATGCCGGCTCTCCGGTAGAACGCGCGCCGAATTCCAGCATTACGCTCGGAGAAACGTATCCAGTGCCTTGGGCGAGGTGCGGGTAGTCGATGAACAGCTTGTCGCCGTCAATCCGAAGGCCGGCATCGATCCCTTCCCGATCAATTGCCTGCTGCAGGATCGGCTGGATGGTCCCGGCCACCCATTCAGGCAAAGCCTGTCGGACGCGCTTCGACCAGCGCCGCTCTTCGCTGGATGTGGCGGGCATGGCATCTTCACGGCCCTCGAGCAAATCAGGGATCAGCGCCCGGATATCGAATGTCAGATCCACATCCTCGGAAAACCGGTCAATGACCTGGTAGGCCTTCGACAGAGAGGTGCCACCCTTGAAGACGAGGTTTGTGCCGACGGGCGATCCAAACAATTGCTGGATCGCCCAGACCACCCAGACGTCCTTTTCGAGGAGGTGGGCTGGCCGGCCAAGCCGATCGGCTGCGACGCCAAGTGCATCCAGTCGGTCTTTGGCAGTGAGGCGCAGGAATGCCTCAGCCATGGACCATCCTTCCGATCAATCGTGCCAGCCAAGTCGGGAACTGCGGCGCGGCGGACACGAGTTCGGTCTTTGCCGTCTCCGTGAGCTTGGATCGCAGGATTTGCAGGGCCTTGGGAGCCTCATCCGGCCCGAGCCATGCCAGCGCACGGACGGCCTGGCCCGAGGTCTTGCTCCCAAGGGCCAACTGCCAGCGCGGCGCATGACGCAGTTCGACTGCCTGCCGGCCAAGGTTCAGCACACGGCTTCGTCCCGAGGTGAGGTAAACCGACTTGACCGGCACCTGCGTGGTCAGGCCCAAAGCGTTTGCCGCGGCAGCACCGCTCGGCACGATCGTCTCGCCCCGCTGCACAGCGAGCGCTTCAATCGCCTGTTCAGCGGACGGACTGCGCGGACCAAAGCGTGTCTGGACGGGGCGCATGTAGATGCCGCGGCCAGCGCGGATCAATTCGCCGCGCGCGGCCAGACGCGACAGCGTTTGATCGACCGCCGCGCGCGAGCCGAGGTGCAGCAGGCCCTTCGCTGCCAAGGGCACCCCCTCGGGCAACGTCGTCGCGACATTCATTATGCTCTCGGCCATGCGCTCCATGATCGCTCCTTTGTCAGAAATATACACAGATTTCTGACAGTTTTCAACCGTGCCGTCTCACCCGAAGCGGCGCCCCCCTTCGGTGAAGGTGTACTCGTTGACGATGATCCCCTCCTCTATGGCCTCGTCCGAGGTCAGGTGGCCGTATTCAGCCTGAAGCTGGCGGTAGAGCCAGCGGGCCAGATCACGCAGCGCCTCGGTCACGATCTCCTCGGCGTCTTCGGTCGGCGGCTGCCAGGTCGGGCTGTCCCGCGTGACGTCCACGGACATGGTGTATTCGTGGTAGTAGCGGCCCCGATGGCTGACCTCGGCAGCAAGCTTGTAGAAGTTGCGCCGCTGGATGGCCTGCAAGCGGTCGGCAATGCCATGCAGCGTCGCGTCGGTCGGGGCGTAGTCCCGGATGCGTGCAGCGACGCCCTTCGCGTGACCAAAGTACCCTTCGAACGACGCTCCGTCGCCCTGGCTCCAGAATCCTGAAAACCAGATGCAGGGTTTGGCCCGCGTCCCGCCGCCCATCAGCCGCACAGGCGTGGTTTTGAGCCGGACGCCGAGAATATCGCAGATGCGCTCGAAATCCTCGTAGACCGCGTCCCACCAGTCGTCGTGGGGCCCAAGCTCGCGATACCAGCTGCGCGCCCTCTCCTTGGCCGCCTCCGAGAGTTCGGGAAACTGGTAGACTGTTGTGCAGATGACCTCAGGCATCGACGTCCTCCCCGTTCAGCGCGGCGGCCAGCCATTCATGCGTGCTGGTCCAGCCGATGGATTTGCGGGCACCGAGATCGATGATATGCGCGCCGCCGCCGAAGGCGTCGAGGCGAGGCCGGGAACAGGTCAGCGCGTACTGGAACCCCCAGAGACCTGTGAGGTCGAGGTCTTCCGCAAGGCGCAGCACGAAGTGGATGACCGCCTCGACATCGCCGTGCTCGTCGTCATGGATCCAGAGGGTGCTGCCCTCGGGCGCGTCCTGGCGCTCAAGAGTGAAGCCCGAGACCTCCGGGTCATCGGCGTCCTGATCCGCGGCGCGCAAGCCCTGGAACAGGGCAAGGGCCCGGGCGGCTTTTTCGGGGCTGCCGACGTCGATCAGGCATGAGAAATGGGTGAAGTAATCCGCCATGGGGACCTCCTGAGATTGAGAAACCCGGGCCTTGGGGCCGGGCACTGGATTGAGATGAAGGGTTGGTTGGAAGCGATCAGCCGGTCGGATTGTCGCCCGATGCCTGCCGCGCGGCATGCGCGCAGAGCATCTGCCGGTAGAAGCGCTTGCGCGCCGTCCGGAAGCTGCGCACCGCGCGCGTGTCGGGGTGCAGCGCCCGGACCGCCGCGCGCAGAACTGTCTGGGGCGATGCCGTCGGCGACAGACCGAGGCGCTGATAGGCTGGATCGGTCATGTCAGCTCACCTCGACCACGGGCGAGGCGAGATGCGGATCGACCAGCGCCTCGATCCGCTCGGACCGGCCCATCCAGGGTTCGGGCCGGATGGCCTTCACCCAGTCGGCGAAGCTCGGGATGCAGCCGAGGTCTTCCTTCACGTGCTGTTCGCCGACCCAGCGGGTCGGGATGATGCGCCCGGTCGAGAGCGTGAGGGTCTGGCCGAAGATCGTCTCGGCCATGAAGATGCCCTCGGCATGATGACGGAGCGCCCGGTGCCGAAAATCGACGGTGATCTCCTTCCTCTGGTCGAACCAGGCATGCACCGCGATGAAATCATCGACCATGCCGCCCCATTTCTTCACTGAGGACAGGGCGTGGTGGTAGGGATGTGCCATCGTCGCCCCCTCAGAAATCGTGCGTGTAGAGTTCGGACGAGGTGAAGCGCTCGTTGAACTCGAGATGGATGCAGCGGGCCGCGGCGTCGAAGCAGAACTCACCCCAGGCGCCATCGTTGTTCTCCCAGCCGCCATGGGTGTCGGAGAGGAAATCGTAGGCCAGCTGCTCGACGACATCTTCCAGCGAGAGCTGCCGCATCTCCACCTCGGGGTCGTCCCAGGTGAGCGCGGCATAGGGGATTTCGGTCGCGGGAAAATCGACAGCCGTCTCACCCGCCCAGGCGCCGATGCTTTCGATCTGGCCGCTGTCACCGGCACCGTCGAAGGTCACGGTGACATGGGTGATTCCGGCGGCCATAAGGCCGTCGAACAGGCGGTCTTTGTTGCCGGGGCGCAAGGCGAGGGTCCGGGCCTCGCGTTCGGCATGCGCGGCAAGGATCGCCCCGAAATCGACGGTGGAAGGCCGCAGCGGGGCGGCCAGAGTGGGTTCAGTCTGGGTCATGGATATCTCCATTCGGTGAGGACAGGTCAGACCCCCGGGTGGCGCACTCCTCTGCGCCCCGAAGGCTCAAACCCTTCCCAGCCATCCTCTGTCTCTCGGGCGTCACGCCGCGATCTGCAGCGCCCGGGCGGCAAAGCCGCGCCAGAGCGGATCGACAAGGCGGGCATCCAGCAGATCGGCACGGTGACGCAGCCGCTGCGCCAGTTCAGGCTCGTGCCAATCAGTGGCGCGGCCAGCCTGGGCGCGAAGTTGAACGGCCTCGGTCACGACGGCCCGCGCCTCAAGAGCATTGGCGACAGGGTGGCACCAAGCCACTGCGCCATGACTGGCAGCCCCGGCAAGAACCAGTCGCTGGTCGCAATCAAGGATCGCCAGAAGCTGCGGCGCTGCATCGAGGCCGTTATCCTTTGCATGCTCAAAGGCCCCCTGCATGGCGTCGGCCAGCGTCGCAAAACGCTCAACAACCACGGGGGCAGCGGTGCCCGACATCAGGGCTGCCGGCGTCCGGTGCATCCGCGTCAGCGCGAAAGGCAGGCTGGGATCAGAAGCGACAGTTGCGCCATTTGGAACGGGCCCCATCGGGCGCGAGTTCGGCTGGATAGGCAGGGGAAGCTCAAACATGGAAATATCTCCGACGGCGCGGGAAGCCGCTCTCCCCGCCTCATCCGTCAAAGACCAAACCGCCGCCCTCTTCCTCGAAGGGGC